>ERZ1107006.28-NODE-28-length-140773-cov-9.024986_pt1 | contig 140773 bp, 111 predicted proteins | sample MGYA00403696_ERZ1107006 | MGnify/ENA primary metagenome ERZ1107006 (study PRJEB35170, sample SAMEA104062441) | human gut metagenome | biome: human gut; feature: human-associated habitat; material: faeces | place: Denmark | collected 2012-08-13 ...
GGAGGAGAAGATCTTGGCGCTGCCCTCGCTGCCGAACAGGATGCAGCGCTTGTCGAACACGCACAGGCCCTCGGCCCCGGCGCACCGGGGCGTCCCGGTGCCCACCTGCAACGTCACGCGGTAGAAAAACCGCATATCGATGGAATAGAAGCCCCGGTTGAAGGTCACCGGTTCCACGTCGGTGTACACATACAGCAGCTCCGCCGTGCCGCCCCGGACCATCTGGCACCCGGACAGCAGCTCCATGGCCGACGCCGTGGGATAGAACCGCAGGTCCTCCACGCAGTCCTTATCCCGGCAGGAGTCGAAGATCTTCCGTGTATGGATACAAACGGACTCGCGAACGCTGCTCAGATCGCAGACCGGGCCCGGCATTCCGTTTTCAGGCATGAAATAAACCTCCCATTAAGTAATGAAGGGGCTGGCTGCGCCCTTCACTCCAGTGTATGGCCGCCGGGCGGCGGTGGTGCGGAAAAAAGCCTGTACAAATCCGGGGATTTCCGGTATAATAAAGGAAACAAGACGAGAGGATGGGATACGCATGGCTGCCGGATTCATTCACGATAAGCTGGAGATCAAATTCCTGATTCTATATATTGCCGCCCGGGTATCGGAGCCCCTGCCGCCGGAGGGCATGCAGGAGCTGACCATGTGTGACGACGGCATCGACTACTTTGCCTATGCCGAGTGCCTGAACGACCTGGTACGGACGGAGCATCTGCGCCTGACGGAGGACGGCTGCTATGCCATCACTCCCAAAGGGCTGAAAAACAGCGAGATCTGCGAGTCCAGTCTCCCCTACTCCGTGCGGCTGCGGACGGATAAGAATGTGGCGGAATACAACCGCCTCCTGCTGCGGAAAAACCAGGTCCAGAGTCGGGTGGCCGCCCAAGAAAACGGCTCCTATCTGGTGGAGCTGCGCCTGCAGGACGATGTGGACAGTATCCTGCACCTGGAGCTCACCGCCGCCACCGAGGCCATGGCCCGGGATCTGGCGGACCGGTTCCGGCAGGACCCGGAGGGCACCTACACCCGGCTGCTGTCGGCCCTGTATCCCCCTGCGGAAGAATAAGCAAAAGAAACGAGGAGAGCGCCGCTCTCCTCATTTCTTATTACTTATTCCGCTGTTTCCGCCGCCTGTGCCAGCAGCCGGGCGGCAATGGGACCGGCGGCATCCGCGCCGCCGCCGCCGTTTTCCACCAGCACCACAAAGGCCAGGGGCAGATCCTCATCCGCCACGAACCCGGCGAACCACGCATGGGGGGACTGTCCGGGAGCCGCCTCGGCAGTGCCGGACTTGGCGCACACCGCCAGGGAGCCGAACATCCCCTGGCCATAGGTCTGCTGCACGTTGTTGCGCATCATGTCCCGCAGCACCCGGCAGGTGTCCGCGTCAAAGGGGGCCTTCAGCGACGGCGCGCCGTCCCCCGGCAGGGGAACGCCGTGCATGGTGGTCTCCTGATACACCAGCCGGGGCCCCACTGTTTTGCCCCCGGCCAGGGAGCCCAAAAACCTCAGGAACGCGCAGGGGTTCACCAGGTCGTCATACTGGCCCACGCCGGACCAGCCCAGGTCCGCCCCCTGCCCCACGGTGAACTGTCCCGCCGCCGCGCTGATGCCGCTGACGGAAAAGCCCTGGGTCAGCCCGGCCTTTTCCGCGTATTGGGCCAGGGTATCGCCTCCCAGCTCCACCGCCAGCTGCGCATAGGCGCAGTTGCAGGACCGGGCCAGGGCGTCATACAGGTCCATCTCCCCGTGGGCATAGGGGCAGGTAATCGTGCCGCCCTCCAGCTCCAGCCGCCCAGTGCAGGTGAAGTGCCGGTCCAGGGTCCCGTCCAGCTGCTCCAGGGCCGCGGCGGTGGTCACCAGCTTGAAGATGGAGCCCGGCGCAAAGGTGGAGGACAGCACCCGGTTCAGATACACGCCGTCATACCGGCTGTCCCCGTCCCGAATCTCCGGCGGGTCTGCCGGGTCAAAGGTGGGGCTGGACACCATGCACAGCACGTCGCCGGTGCGGTAGTTATACACCGCCACAGCCCCCTTGCGGCCGTTCAGGGCCTCCAGGGCGGCGGCGTTCAGCTCCGCGTCAATGGTCAGATGGACCTTGTGTCCTCCGGCGGAGGTACCCGTCAGGGGGTCAAAGCCCACCAGCCGCTGCCGCAGGGCCGCCTTGGCAGAGGTGGAGATGTTGTCGTCCCGGTCCCCCACCGCGTGCAGAGTGGCCCGGCGAATGGCGCCGTCCTCCGCCCAGGTGCCGGAGGCCCCGTCATACAGCACCAAGCCGTTCCGGTCCAGCACCTGGCCCAGGGCCAGCCGTCCCTCCTGATAGGCGTGGTCGTTGGCCGGGAAGGCGGCCCACTGCCCGCCCCGCACCACATAGCGCACGCAGAACAGCAAAATTCCCGCCGCCAGCACCGCCACCAGCGCCGCCAGCAGCATGGACCGCAGCTTTACCTGTTTCAAGACCGCCCCTCCTTCCCGAATATCTCGTCCACCGGGATCTCCGGCATATCCTCAAAGAACCCCTCCCGCTTCCGGGCGGGCTTCTCCGGCTTGTCCTCCGGCGATCTCTCCTCCGGCGGCAGCCGCACATCGGCGGCCTTCAGATAGGCCAGCAGCCCCCAGCAGGACAGCATGCTGGACCCGCCCATGGACACAAAGGGAAACGTAACGCCGGTCAGGGGCAGGATGTCCACCGCACCCAGCACGTTCAGAGAGGTCTGGAAGATCAGCATGGACGCCGCAGCGCAGGCGGCGATGGCATAGAAGCCGGACCGGGCACTGTCGCCGGACCGCAGGGCAAACACCGCCAGGGCCATCACCGCCCCCACGCACACCAGGGCCAGCAGCAGCCCGAACTCCTCGCTCACCACGCCGAACACCAGGTCCGTGTTGGCCGCCCCCACATATTTCAGCCACGCGTCCTCCGGCCCCGTGCCGAACAGGCCGCCGGACGCAGCAGCGGACATGGTGCGGCTCTGCTGATAGCCGGTGGTCTGGGTAAATTCCCAGGCATGCCGCCAGACGGTGAACCGCTGGGCCACATACGGCTTGAAGTGCAGCACCAGTCCCCCGGCAAAGCCCGCAGCCGCCGTCATCATCACGATGGAGGCCAGGTCCCCGGTCCGCAAAAAGGCAATGCACAGAAAGGCCACGAAAAACACCAGCGCCGTGCCAAAGTCACTCATCAGTGCCAGACATCCCACGCAATAGGCGGAAAACAGCACCGTGAAGATCAGGTTCCGCTTGGCAAAGAGCCGGTCCAGGGTAGCGGCCCCCGCCAGGATAAACGCCAGCTTCACCAGCTCCGACGGCTGGAAGGAAATGGGGCCCACCGATATCCAGTTCTTGGCTCCGAAAATGCGCTCCCCCATCACAACGTTGAAGGCCAGCAGTGCCGCCGCGGCCGCAGCCACCGGCCAGCGCAGCTTCACCGCCAGCTGCAGCCGCCCCAGCAGCCACACCAGCACGCAGTAGATGCCCATGCCCAGGGCCACCGCCGCCAGCTGCTTGTACAGAGCGCCCGGGTCCCAGGCGGCGGTGATGGCAAAGCCCACCGTGGCCAGCAGCAGCGCCAGGGTCTCCAGGTCAAACTGCCGCCGGTGCAGCCTCCGGCTGACGCCGTACAGCGCCCATCCCAGGCCGCACAGGCCGAAAAAGCCCGCGCTGACGGGATAGATGTTCTCCGCTCCGAAGCTCGGGGCAAACTGCCCCCACAGCAGCAGCTGGATAAACGTCAGCAGCCACAGACTGCCCACGGGGCTGGGCCGCTTTTTAGGCTGCCCGGTGTGCTGGGGCTGCTCCGACGGGAAGAAGAACAGCTCCACCCCGCCCAGGGCGATGGAGTCCCCGGGGTTCAGATTGGCAGGCTCCAGCGTCCGCTTTCCGTTCAGCAGCACCCCGCTGCTGCGGTTGATGGGGTCGACCCGCCATATCCCGCCGTCGTCCCGCTGCAAAATGGCGTGTGTCCGGGACACGGAGGGAAAATTCACCCGGATATCCGCCCGCCGGGCTCGGCCGATGACGTTCTCCCAGTGATACAGCTCGTACCGCGCGCCGTTAGACAGGGTCACAAAGCCCCAGCTCTCCCGGTCCCGGCCCCGGAACAGGGACTTGCAGCACCGCACCAGCAGCCACACCGCCAGCCCGGCGGTCACGCCCCGGAACAGCCACAGGATCACCGGCAGCGCCGGGGAAATATATTGTTGCAGAAATGCCGTCATAGTTTACGCTCCACTTCGGTCCGTTGTCTTTCGCGTCATGTCTATCATACCATTTTTGTCCGGAAAAGCAACCTTGTTTAAGGATTATTTAACCACAGCCGCCGCTTTCTGTGGTATAATCAGCCTGACTATAAGGGAGGAGTGGTTCTCATGACCATCCAAAAACGATTGGCCCGGTCCAACATCGCCATGCTGGCGATTCCCCTGATAACGGCGGCGGTTCTCGGCGTGGCCATCGGCGAGCTGGTCTACCGCCCGGGCATGGGGGCATGGGACCGTCTGGCGGCACTCCGGCGCGCCAGACAGACGCGGCCCTGACCATGCTTCGGCTATCCGGCAAGCAAAAACCTCCGGCCTGGCCGGAGGTTTTTGCTTCATATTTTCATTCCGGCTGGGTCAGGATCACCAGCTCGCCGTCCTGCTGATAAACGGTATAGTCCGCCTGGGCCGGGATGCCGGTGTCCTCCACCGCCCCGCTGCGCAGATCCACCACGCAGAGCCGTCCGTCCACCAGACGGGTGGCATAGCGGCTTCCGTAATGGAACTGGATGCCGTCCTCCTGCCGGGCCTGCACATACAGAGGCGCGTCACAGACGGTCTGCTCCCACCGGCCGCCGTGGTACAGGTACACATCCGTCCGGGCCTCCGTGTCCTTGGTCCAGCTGTCGGAAAGGAACAGCAGGATATCGTCCCCATCCCAGCGGACGCCCACGGCGCCCCGGGGCGTCTCCCCGGCGCAGCTCCGGGCCAGGTCCACCAGCTGCTGCCCGTCGCAGAGGTAAGGCGCCTCGTAAAAGCCGTCCCCGTCCTCCACTCTTGCCAGGAACACCGCCCGGGTCAGGTCCGGCGTCAGCTCCAGCTGGCGCAGCTCCAGCCCCTGCAGCTGCCCGGGAAAGAGCCACTCCAGGGTATTCTCCCCCAGCCGGGCCAGGGCATAGCGGCCGTGCTCCATCCGGTCCTGGCCGGGCACCAGCACCGTCACCGCCGTGGTGCAGCCCCGGATGGGCTCCACCACCACCCGGGCGTCCTCCGGCTGCCGGACATAGACCTCCCCCCGGAACACGCACCAAAGGAAGTCCACCGTCAGCTCCTGCTCCCCGTCGGGCAGGGTCCCGGAAAAAGTCTCCGTGACCAAAGGGGACCGGTCCGCGCCGCCGTCCTCCAGGTAAAAGCCCGCCTCGCTGCAGTGGATCGTCTCCGCCCGCAGCCGCGGAAGGTCCGCATCGCCGCCGGTCCAGTATGCGGCAGGGACTGCGTCTCCGTCCGGTGTCTCCTGCCCCGCCCCGCAGGCCGTCAGCAGCAGGCAAAGCCCCAGCAGCAGGCAGATTCCGTACTTTCTCATGTCGCCGCCTCCTTTGTCGTTGGATACCGTTGGTTTTGAAGGTTTCTATTTACTTACAGCAGGATGTCTGTCAGGTCGTCGAACACCTGGGACTTGGTGACCACCACCACATGGTCCCCCTCCTGGATGGTGGTGAGACCGCCGGGGATGATGATCTTGTTTTCCCGGGCAATGGCCGCCAGCAGCACGCCCTTTTTCAGGGTCAGATCCTTCAGGGGCTTGTCCAGCACCGACCGGCTGGAGGCCGTGGCGGTAAATTCCAACGCCTCCACGGAGCCGTCCAGCATTTTGTAAAGGCTCTCCACGGTGCTGCCCTGGGAGTTGGCCAGGGCCCGGACATAGCGGGTGATCTGGTTGGAGGTCAGGTCCTTGGGGCTGATGATGCTGCCCAGCTTCGTCTCCTGCACCAGGTCCATGTAGTTGGGACGGGTCATCTTGGTCAGCACCTTGGGCACCCCGGCCCGCTGGGCCGTCAGCGCCATCAGCAGGTTCTCCTCGTCCCGGTCCGTCAGCGCCACAAAGGCGTCAGTCTCGAAAATGTTCTCGCTTTCGATCAGGTCGGCGTCGGTGCCGTCGCCCTCGATGATCATGGCCCCGGGCAGCTCGGCGGACAGACGCAGGCACTTGTCGTGCTTCATCTCCACGATCCGGACCTTGGTATTGCTGCGGGCCAGCTCCCAGGTCAGGTACATGGTGATGCGGCTGCCGCCCAGGATGGACACGTTCTTCACCTTCTGCAGGGTGCGTCCGATGCCCCGCAGCATCTTCTGCAGCTCCGCCTTGGTGCCCACCATGTACAGCTTGTCCCCGCTGCGGGGCACAAAGGAGCCGTCGGGGATGATGATGTCGTCCCCCCGGTGGGCGGCGCAGATCAGCACCTCAGCCAGGCGGTTGCGATGGAAATCGTTCAGGGACACCCCCGCCAGGGAGTCCTCTTCCGTCACCCGGAAGCCGATCATGTCGATGCGCCCTCCGGCGAAGGGTTCCACCGAGAAGGCCGCCGGAAAGCTCAGGATCCGGGCGATCTCCTGGGCCGCCCCCAGGTCGGGATTGATCAGCATATCCAGGCCGATCTCCCGCTTCAGCATCCCGGCGTCCCGGCGATACTCCGGGTTCCGGACCCGGGCGATGGTGTGCTGCGCCCCCAGCTTTTTGGCGATCAGGCAGCACACCAGGTTCGTCTCGTCCAGATTGGTCACGGCGATGACCAGGTCCGCGCCGCGGACCCCCGCCGCGTCCAGCACGCTGATGCTGGCGCCGTTACCCTCCACGCACATCACGTCCAGGGTGCTGTCGGCCCGGTGCAGGGCCGCGGCGTCGTCGTCCACGATGGTGATGTCGTGATCCTCCACCGCCAGCTGCCGGGCAATGGCATAGCCCACCTTGCCGTTGCCCACAATGATGATCTTCATGCTTGCTCCTCTCCGCTGCTCTCCGGCAGCCGGCTGCGCCTGCGGCGCAGTATCACGGCGCTGTACTCCGCGCCCATAATCAGCACCGTGCCGCTCATATAGAGCCACAGCAGCACCACCACAACCGTGGCAATGGAGCCGTACAGCACGGAATAATTGGCAAAATTCTCCACATAATACGAAAAGGCCAGGGACAGGACCATCCACGCCGCCAGGGAGATGCCCACCCCGGGAGCCACTTCCTTCAAAGGCCGCCGCTGCCCCCGTGCCAGCATATACAGCACCGTCAGCATCAGGAACATCACCACGCCCAGAACGATAAACCGCAGATAGCTCCACAGGTCGATGAACCCCGCCGGCAGCTCGATGAGGCCGGAGAGAAACTCCAGCGCCCGGCGGCCCACCGTGACCAGCAGCAGCGTCAGTCCGATGGTCAGGATCAGCCACACGGTGAACAGCAGAATCCCCAGCTGATTGACCAGCATTTTCCGGGGCGGACCCAGGCCGAAGGCCTTGCGCAGGGAGTGCAGCAGGCAGCTGGTGGCCCGCATGGGGAACCAGACGGAGAAAATCAGGCTGAACCACAGCAGCTGGCGGCTGGCGTTGGCGGACACATATTCAAGATACGACTCCAGCACCGACATCACGTCCGCCGGAACGATCTGGGACAGCACCTGGGTCACGCTGTCCACGTCCAGTTTCAGGATGCCCAGCAGGGTGCTGATGAACACCAGCAGCGGGAACAGCGCAAACAGCAGGTAATAGGTCAGGGCCGCGCTGTCCCGGCCCACGTCATGCAGATAATACCGGCGCACCAGCTGCACCGTGATTTGCCCCGCAGCCGTCCGGGGCGACCACTTTTTCTTCACAGGAGCCCTCCCCCCTATCCTGTATAGTGTATCACACAGGTGCCCAAATGAAAAGAGGAAATTGCCCCCATACGGATTTATTTATAGCGGCAGATTGTAAAAAAATTATTATTTTTCACGTTTCCCTATTGCGATTTCTCGTACGGCTTGTTATAATTAGTTTATCCGGAAGCAAAGCTGCTTCTGGAATCTACAGTAAAGAGGGTCGAATTATGGACAAACTTACCAACATCGTACGGGACGAAATTTCCCGCCAGTACAAGAGCGTCCGGCAGTTTGCTTTTGCAGTTGGCATTCCTCTGTCCACCATCAACAGCGCACTGCACAACGGCATCGGCGGTTCTTCGTTTGACACGGTGGTCCAGATTTGCCGCACACTGGGCATCTGCGCCCTGGGCGAGGAGAACATCCACCTGACGGAGGACACCCAGCGGATCCTGGACCAGTACGCCAAGCTGGACGACTATGGCCGCCACACCATCGCCTCCGTGATACAGGTAGAGTATGACCGCTGCACCAAGACGTTTGAGGATGGCTCCGACCTGCGGGGCGGCTATTCCAGCGTCAATCTGTCTGCCCCCGTTGCCAACGACGAGCCCGTCTCCATGAACGTGCTGGCCAGCCGCGAGGACTGAGTGGATCCCCATAATTGCATAAAATAAGAGCTTCCGGCCGCGCCGGGAGCTCTTATTTTATACGTTTCATCCAAAAATTTACCTGATTTTTGGCGGGCACGCAGCAAAAAGCGGTTGATATTTCGCAGTGTACCTGTTATAATAGAGTGTAATTAGCGGAACAGCGGCGCTTTATCGTGTAAAATTGCCCGCAGCCGCTCTATCCTTTCAGATGGGAGAAAGATGCATGAAAGTGATCCAAAAATCCGGCGCCTGGCTGTGGGCGCTGCTGGCGGCCCTCCTGCTGACGGTGCTGCTGACAGCCACGGCCTTCGCCGGAGACAACGATTTCCGCTGCTGGACCGTGGACGCCCGGCAGTGGACCAACCAGGGCTGCCGGTCCGAGCAGGACGGGGTGTGGTACCTGTTCCTGCCCCAGGACGAAAGCCCGGCGGACACGGTTCTGTCCTTCAGCGGCAGGGTAACGGCGGCCTCCGCCGGCGCCCTGGACCGGGAGGGCGGCACCCTGACCGGGGCCTTCGCCGACCGTGACCGGGTGACCCTGACCCTGGAGGGCGGCAGAACCGAGACGGTGTGCCTGCGGCAGAGCAGTCTGCCCAGCCTGCGGCTGACCCTCAACGGTACCACCCTGGACCAGATCCACCAGGACAAGGATGTGAAGTATCCCGGCAACGACCTGGTGCTGACGGACGGGGACGACGTCCTCACCGGCGCCGTGGAGATCAAGGGCCGGGGCAACTCCACCTGGCGGGAATACGCCAAAAAGCCCTACCAGATCAAGTTCAGCAAAAAGACCTCCGTGCTGGGCATGCCCGCCGCCAAGAAGTGGATTCTGCTGGCCAACGCCTCCGACGACAGCATGATCCGCACCCGGCTGGTGTATGACGCGGCGGAGCAGATGGACTTCCCCTTCGTGACGGAATATCAATATGTGGACCTGTGGATAGACGGCCAGTACCTGGGCGTGTACCTGCTGGGCGAAAAGGCCGAGATCGGCAAGGGCCGCCTGAACCTGCAGGACCCCGCCGGGGCCATGTTCGAGCTGGACAACGGCTTCGCCACGGACGAGGACCACTATTTCTTCGAGGGCCGGCTGAACAGCTACTTCGCCCTGAAGGAGATCGTGGAGGAAGACGACGAACACATTCAGCAGGCCATGACCAATTTCCAGACGGCCATGACCCGCCTGACCACGGCGCTGACCTCCCAGGGCTGGGAGAACCTGTCCCTTTCCCAGCTCAACGCCATGATCGACGTGGACTCCCTGGCCCGCTACTATCTGATGAACGAGTACGTTCTCAACGGCGAGTCCTTCTTCACCAGCTTCTTCTGGTATCAGGACGGCGCGTCCGATGTGCTGCATGTGGGCCCCCTGTGGGACTTTGACACCTGTATGGGCAACAAAAACGAAAAGGTCACCGACTACAACGCCAGCAGCACCTCTGTGCTGATGAAGAAGATGCTGAACATCCCGGCATTTTACCAGCGGGTGCAGGAGCTGTACACCCGGTATAAGCCGGTGCTCACCGGCATGGCCGGTCAGGTGGACGGTCTGCGGGACGAGATCGGCGTCTCCGCCGACCTGAATTACCTGCGCTGGAGCACCCTGGGCACCGCCAATCCCAAGCCCGGCGGAACCCCCTTCGCCCCCACCTATGACGAGGCCCTCAGCCGGGTGCGCACCTGGCTCACCGGCCGGGCCAATGCCTTTACCCCCACCGTGCGCCCCCAGCAGCTGGGGTACTACTTCAACGCCAGCCGCACGGTGATGTACCTGACCTACTCCGCTCCCAGCCAGACCTCCCTGCGCTTCGCCGTCTGGGGCCAGCAGGACGGCCAGAACGACCTGCACTGGTATCAGGCCAAGCAGCAGGACGGCCGCTGGGTGGCCGAGGTGCCCCTGGTCAACCACCAGGAAACCGGCACCTATATGGTCCATGTCTACAATCAGAACGGCCTGCCCCAGGGGCTGCTGGACCACGGCACCGTGGTGGTGGACAACCTGGTGCAGCCGGAGAAGCCCGCCCTGAAGGCGGCCCTGTCCGCTGACGGACGGTATCTGAACCTGACCCTCACCGGCGGCAGCGACCTGACCCAGGTTTGGTTCCCCACCTGGAGCGAGAAGAACGGCCAGGATGACCTCCAGTGGTACGAGGCCAAGAAGCAGGCCGACGGCTCCTGGACCTATTCCGTGGCCCTGTCCCGCCACAACACCACCGGCACCTATTTCATCCACGCCTACGGCAACAACAAGAAGAACCTGGTGGCCCACACCACCGCCTATGTGGAGAAGATCCCCGGGCCGGAGATGAAGGCCGCCCTGTCCGCCGACGGGCGGTATCTGGACGTGACCCTGACGGGCCGCGGCGACCTGACCCAGGTCTGGTTCCCCACCTGGAGCCAGGTCAACGGCCAGGACGACCTGCGCTGGCATGAGGCCGCCAGGCAGACCGACGGCTCCTGGACCTGCCGCATCGCCCTGTCGGACCACTCCGGCACCGGCGTCTACTTCATCCACGCTTACGGCAACACCAAGAAGAACCTGGTGGCCCACACCACCGTTACCGTACCTCAGGCTTCCCAGCCCGAACAGCCCCCCCAGCCGGTCCGCTCCGGCATGCAGGCGGTGCTGTCCGCCGATGGCCGGTACCTGGACGTGACCCTGGCGGGCCGCAGCGACCTGACGAAGGTCTGGTTCCCCACCTGGAGCGCCGTGAACGGTCAGGACGATCTGCGCTGGTACGAGGCCACCAAGCAGCCGGACGGCTCCTGGACCTGCCGGGTGCCTCTGGCCAACCACAAGAGCGCGGGAGGCTTCTTCCTCCACGCCTATGGCAACAATAAGAAGAACCTGGTGGCCCACACCACCGCCTCCGTGTCCCAGGTGGTGTCCCCCCAGGTATGGACCCGCCTCCACGACGGCGGCCGCTACATGACCGTGACCCTGACGGGCCGCAGCGATCTGACGAAGGTCTGGTTCCCCACCTGGGGCGCAGCCAACGGTCAGGACGACCTGCAGTGGTACCAGGCGGTCAGGCAGTCCAACGGCGACTGGTCCTATACCGTGAACCTGTCCCAGCACCGGGACAAGGGCACTTACTTCATCCATGTCTACGGCAATACCAGGCAGAACCTGGTGGCCCACACCACCGCCTATGTAAGCTGAAAGGAGGGACCGCACCCCGGAGAGATCACCCCGATCAAGTGTTGGAAATCAAACTGTAACGGAGGAAAAAGATGAAAAGAGCACTATCACTGCTTCTGGCGCTGCTGATGGCAGCCAGTCTGGTCATGCCCCAGGCCTGGGCCGCCGGGCTCCAGGAGCCGGAGCCGGACGCTGTCGTCCAGCAGACGCAGCCCAACACCGCCGAACCCGACGCCCGGCAGCCCCAGGCGGAGGTCCAGTCCGGCAACGCCGCGGGACTGACTCCCATCACCCGCACCAAGAATGCCGTGGCCAGCGGCGTGACCCTGGAAAAGGTGGTCATGCGCAACGTCAACGGCAGCCAGGTGGTGGGCTACCTTTCGGAGATCGACCTGTCCAAGGACGTGACCCTGAAGGCCAGCTACACCGGATATTACTATGACGGCAGCACCGCCGCCCAGCGCAAGGCCATGGTGGACGGCGGAAAGCTGAAATGGGAGATGTCCCAGACCACCGCCCAGGCCGCTGCCTACGGACGGGCCTCGGATACCGAGGGCCGCGTGGTCCTGGCCACCAACGCCGACTACTACAATATGCAGACCGGCGCGCCCACCGGCTACCTCATTATGGAGGGCAACCTGGTAAAAACCGGTAATGAGCCCTTCTTCGCCATTCTGAAGGACGGCTCCGCCGTCATTCGCCCCGCCGGCAGCGACACCTCCGACGTGGTGGAGGCCGTTTCCGGCCCCTATATGCTGGTGGAAAACGGCCAGATCGTCCCCGGCCTGGACCAGGGCGACCGCATGCCCCGCAACAGCGTGGGCATCCGTGCCGACGGCTCCGTGGTGTTCTTCGAGGCCGACGGCCGCCAGGAGCCCATGTCCATCGGCATGAGCATGTATGAGGTGGCCAGCTTCCTGAAGGACGCCGGCTGCGTCACCGCCATCTATCTGGACGGCGGCGGCTCCGCCACCGTGGCCGCCCGCTATGAGGGCACCGACGAGCTGCTGGTGCGCAACAGCCCCAGCGACGGCCTGGAGCGCACCGTGTCCGACGCCCTGCTGGTGGTGTCCACCGCCCGCTTCGACGGCGACTTCGACCATGCCTCCGTCAGCCCCCAGAATGAGCTCTATACCCCCGGCAGCCAGGTGGCCTTCACGGCCCTGGGCGCTGACTCCGCAGGCGGCGCGGCCGACCTGCCGGAAAGCGGCCTGACCTGGGTGCTGGACACCCCCGCCGCCGGGCGGATCGACGCCTCCACCGGCGTGTTCACCGCCGCCAAGGGCTATGTGGGCGAGGTCCGGGTCCGCCTGACCTATCAGGGGCAGGACGTTGGCTCCGCCTCCGTCACCATCGCCGAGCCCGACCAGGTGTATTTCTCCGGCAAGAGCCTGTCCCTGGACTATGACAAGACCAGCGACCTGGGCCTCACCGTCAAAAGCAGCCTGCGGGATATCCACTATCACGACGGCGACTTTACCTGGACCATCCGGCCTCTGACCGAGGGCACCACCGCCGCCGACATCGGCACCATCGTGGACAACCGACTCCACACGGCGGCCAAGGCCAGCCAGACCCGTAAAGCAGAGATCACTGTCACCTATACCAAGGCAAACGGCCAGGAGCTTACCGATACCGTCACCGTGGAGATCGGCAAGATGCCCACCATCCTTCTGGACTTTGAGGACGAGAGCTCCAAGTCCGGCGTGAACGTGGGTGCCAACGCCGTGTGGGGCAACCTGAATAGCTTTTCCGGTCACAGCGCCCATAATCTGCCCGGCGTCAGCGATGCGGGCTTCGGCGTGGCCGGTCAGGTCAGCAAGGATCCCAACGGTCTGGACATCCCCTACGGGCCCATTACCGATTTCGGCCTGGCATGCCCCGACTTTATCAGCAGCAACGCGGAATGTGACTGCAACTCCGCCGGCGCACCCTATAGCTGGGACTGCGCCCAGGACCCCGCTACCCTGTTCCGCTCCATGGGCTATGAATACTATGTGGGCGCCATCGCCACCGCCCAGGAGGGCGCGTGGGATATGTACGCCCGCCGGGTAGGCTCCGATGAGGGCCCCGTGCGCTTCGGCCAGAAGTCCCTGGAGTATCATTACGACTATACCAAGATCTCCGGCACCGACAACACCAACGAGTATCTCCGCTACAGCGGCGAGGACGTGGTCATCGAGGGCAAGCCCACCGCCCTGGGCATGTGGGTCTACGCCCCCGAGGGCACGCCCAACTACTGGCTGTCCACCAGTGTGTCCTACTGGAACGGTGAAAAGTACGTCTCCACCAGCCTGCTGCACCTGAAGACCACCACTGTCAACGCCGCCGGCCAGACCGTGGAGACCACCACCCAGTATACCGGCATCAACTGGACCGGCTGGAAGTATGTGGAGGCCGACCTCAGCAGCGTGTATGACAAGGCCCAGGATGTGGAGAATCACCCCCTGAAGATCACCGCCGGTCAGGTGCTGCTGTGGACCATCATCATCGAGGGCGGCACCGGCGACGTGGACGGCAACAAGATCACCTGCGGCTCCCGGGCCGCCGGCAGCCTGTATGTGGACAACATCCGTGCGGTATACGGTACCACCGCCGACGACCTGGAAAACCCCGTCATCACCTCCGTCCGGGGCGGCAGCTCCTCCCTCACCGGCTATTCCGACCTGACGGAGCTGGCCGAGGACGGCTCCACCGTCCTGACGGACAATGAGCTGCAATTCTTTACCGGGTATTATGATCCCCAGGGCGAGAACCGCACCGGCGTGTCCGCCGAGAACACCGTCATCACCATCGACGGCCAGGACATCAAGAACTTTGCCAACACCGACCAGGCCGTTACCGGCACCGTGACCCTGCCCAATGGCCGCCACAGCATCAAGGTGGAGATCATGGACGGCTTCGGCAACCGGGCCAGCGTCACCCGCTCCTTCATCGTGAAGGGCACCGCCAATATCCCCACCGTGACCCTGGACACCCCGTCCTATGCCCTGGTGGGCGAGAACTATGTGGTGTCCGTCACCTCCCCCAACGCCGGTAAGATCGACTCCGTCACCGCCCAGATCGTGTACGGCAACGTGGACCTGTTCGACACCGACGAAAACGGCGGCAAGGGCGCCTTCAACACCTGCGCCTCCCTGGCCTACGGCTCCGGCTTCCAGGGCTCCAGCTCTGCCGCCCGCCGCACCACCACCGAAAAGACCGTCACCGTGAATATGACCCGCACGGGCTCTGCCGGGAAGGACCTGTTTACCTTCACCATGCCCATGCCCGCCGGGGTCACGGCACTGGACAGCCTGCCCATTTCCGTCACTGTGACCTACACCTGTGACGGCGTCACCTACACCACCTCCACCGGCAGCCTGCGTCTGCCCATGCAGGGCTACTACACCGTCACCTCCGACATCATGGTGGAGGGCGCGGCAGCGGCCCGGCTGTATGTGAAGGACATCAACGGCAAGGCCGCCTCCGGCGTGGACCTGTATGTGGGCGACACCCGCATCGGCACCACCAACGCCTCCGGCCAGATCAGCACCGACTACTTCAACAAGCTCTCCGCCGGCTCCCGCACCGGCGTCACCGCCCGGAAGGACAATCACCGCTCCTTTGAGACGGTCATCGTCACCCGCCGGGCCGGCGGCAGCGCCAATGGTATGCCCAGCTTCGTGCAGCTCAACGCCACCCCCAATGCCCAGAGCTGCCAGAACATCACCTGGGTCACCAATCCCCTGACGGCCCAGGCCAAGGCCACGGTCCAGTACTGCCAGCAGAGCAGCTTCAAGGGCAGCTTCCCCTCCAGTGCCCAGGGTCAGGTGACCCTCCGCGAGTTCACCACCTCCGGTGATGCAGCCTATGTCAGCTCCGTGTCCCTGACCGGCCTGAAGCCCGGCACCACCTACGTCTATCGGGTGGGTGACGGCAGCAAGTGGTCTGAAAACATGACCTTCACCACCAGCCAGCCCGGCGCGGACACCACCCGCTTCTTCGTCATCGGCGATACCCAACTCTCCGGCAATGCCGAAAGCGATCAGGATGAGATCCGGCTGATGAACGCCATTGCCGCCAATATCAACGGCCAGTCCATGAACTTCGGCATCCAGACCGGCGACTTTGTGGACAACGGCGGCAACCTGGGCCAGTGGAGCGAGATCCTGGACGTGTTCTCCCGGAACTACGCCGACATCCCCGTGGTGCAGGTCATGGGCAACCATGAGTACTACGGCGACCTGTCCGGCGGCAACGCCGCCAGCCTGTGGACCCTGCCCGACCGGCTGTATTACTCCGTGGAGTACGGCGATGTGTATGTGGCGGTCATCAACTTCGCCGCCAATCTGGAGGATGCCTGCCAGTGGCTGATCCAGGACGCCGCCAAGTCCGACTGCACCTGGAAGGTGCTGGCGGTCCACCAGCCCGCGTATTACACCAATCCCAACGGCAGCAGCGAGGCCTTCAACCGCTATATCCCCGCCGCCGCTGAGGCCGCCGGCATCAACGTGGTGTTCTCCGGCCATGACCACAGCTATGCCCGCACCATGGTCCTCAAGAACGGCCAGCCCGTGTCCGAGGCCGCCCAGAATGGCCGCCTGCCCGCCACCTACGGCAAGGGCGTGCTGTACTACATCTGCGGCGACCTGGGCGAAAAGTCCCGCAGCACCGAGTACAAGGCCGTCAACAACCCCGACTTCCACTTTGCCCAGGTGTCCCAGGAGTATGACTCCCTGTACCTGGCCGTGGAAGCCACCGCCGACGCCATGACCGTCCGCACCTACTCCGTCAGCGCCGAGGGCGCCCAGTCCCTGCTGGATACCTACACCATGCGGGTGCCCGCCTCCGTGTGCCGCGACAAGGGCCACGACTTCTCCGGCGACACCGTATACGTCCGTGACGGCAAGCTGGTCTGCTCCTTCTGCGGCCAGACCGTGGAGCTGAAGGACTCCGGCTACACCGGCTGGGCCCGGGACGAGGCCACCGGCCTGCGGATGTACAGCTATAACAACGCCTGGCACACCGGCTGGTTCGTCATCGACCCCGAGGTGTATTGCTTCGACAAGAGCGGCATCGCCTACGATGGCCGTGTCACCCTGTACGGCAAGCAGTTCGTCTTTGACGACGGCGTGGTGGTCAGCGGCCCCACGGGCTTCGTCAAGCGGGACGACGGCAAGACCCTGTACTTCGAGAATGGCCGCATCGCCTCCGGCTGGAAGGACATTGGCGACGCCGCCTATTACTTCGAGACCTCCGACCTGGGCGATGACTTCGGCGTCATGTACACCGGCCGCCGCCTGATCGGCAAGACCTGGTACGAATTTGGCAGCGACGGCCGCCTGTATCAGCTGATCCGGGGCCGTATGTCCGCCGACGAAAAGGAGATCGTGGTCACCATCACGCCTCCCGCCGGTCAGGGCAGGAACTACAGCAACATCATGGCCGCCGCCTGGAGCCAGCAGGACGGCCAGGACGACCTGGTCTGGTACAATGCCACCGCCAACGGCGACGGCACCTACACCATCCGGGTCCCCATGTGCAAATACAACGTGGTGGGCCGGTATCTGGTCCATGTGTATAACCACGGCATCCACGGCCAGCTGCTGGGCGGTCTGACCTTCCAGAACACCCACGTGGTGGGCCACACCGACACCGTGGCCAGTGATTCCAGCACCTGCGTCAGCGCCGGTCAGGTGAAGTACGTCTGCCGCTACTGCGGCGCGTCCCACACCTCCAGCACCCCCGCCAAGCGCCACACCGTCTCCGCCGTGGTGGACGGCGAATGCCGCACCATGACGGTAACCATGGACGCCGGCAACGGCCACGCCCACTCCAACGTCCGCTTCGCCGTGTGGAGCAGCGTAAACGGCCAGGATGACCTGACCTGGTACACCGCCAAGAAGAACGCCAGCGGCCAGTGGACCTACACCGTGCCTCTGGTGAACCACAACAGCACCGGCACCTACTTCATCCACGCCTACTCCTCCGACTCCGGCCAGAACCGGCTCATCGGCAACACCACCGCCCAGGTGGCGAAGCTCCCGGCTCCCGACACCGTCACGGCCCAGGTGTCCGACAACTGCCGCACCATGTCCATCCGGCTGGATACCGCCCGCAGCTACAGCGGCATCCGCTTCGCCGTGTGGAGCAGCGCCGGCGGCCAGGACGACCTGGTTTGGTACACCGCCAAGAACGGCGGCAGCGGCAGCTGGACCTATGACGTGGATCTGGCCCGCCACAACACCACCGGCACCTACTTCATCCATGTCTACAGCGGCAATAAGCTGGTGGCCCACACCACCGCCCAGGTCAAGAGCCTGCCCGCTCCCGCCCCCGGCGTCAAGCCCGGCCTGACGGCTGCCGTCTCCGCCGATAACGCCGCCATGGAGCTGGCCCTGACCACCACCGCCAAGTATGGCAAGGTCCGCTTCGCCGTGTGGAGCAGCGCCAACGGTCAGGACGACCTGGTCTGGTACGATGGCCGCCTCACCGGCAGCACCTGGTCCGCCGGTGTAAAGCTGTTGAATCACAAGACCCTGGGCGGCTACTTCATCCACGTCTATGCCGACGGCAAGCTGGTGGCCCACACCACCGCCAATGTCTACGGTATGCCGCCTCAGCAGAGCGCCCAGGCCATCGTCACCGACGACTCCAACTGGATGAAGCTGCGGCTCTACAGCGCCACCGGCTACAGCAGCATCCGCTTCGCCGTGTGGAGCAGCGCCGGCGGCCAGGATGATCTGGTCTGGTACAAGGGTGAGAACATCGGCGGCGCCTGGGTGGCTGCGGCTGACCTGACCCGCCACAACACCACCGGCACCTACTTCATCCACATCTATTCCGGGAACAAGCTGGTGGCCCACACCACCGTCACCGTGAAGTCCCTGCCCAGCCGGTAAGGACGGTTCCCCCCTTAACCCCATAGGCAAAATCAGCCCCCGCAGGCAAATGCCTGCGGGGGCTGAGCTTTATCTCACATTTTATTTTCCTGCCAGCTTTTTCACCAGTTGGCCGTCCGGTACAGCATATATTGTCTGATAGGTGGTGTACACCACCATGCCTGGCCGGGACCCGGCGGGCTTTTTCACATACCGCACCGGGGTATAGTCCACCGGCACCTTTCCGGCCTCCCGGCCCTGGGAATAGTATGCCGCCAGGCACGCCGCCTCATACAGGCTGGTCTCGTCCGGCTCCCGCCCGCCGGTACACAGGATCACATGGGAGCCGTGGATCTTCTGGGTGTGGAGCCAGATGTCCCGGCGGTCGGCGTCCTTGGCGGTGAGGCGGTCGTTCTGCCGGTTGCTGCGTCCCACCAGGATTCTCAGTCCGGCGGAGGAGGTAAACTGCCTGGGCTTGGAGGCCCGCTGGAACCCCGGCTGCTTTTTGCCCCGGTTTTTCAGATAGCCGCCGCTCTCCAGCTCGGCGCGGATGTCGTTGAAATCCTGCTCCGCCTCCGCCTGGGACAGCTCCTGCACCACGCTCTCCAGGTATGTCAGCTCCTCCCGGCCCTTTTCCAGCTGCTCCGTCAGCACCCTCTCGGCGGTTTTCGCCTTGGCGTACTGCTTGAAGTACCGGGCGGCGTTCTCCTGGGGCCCCAGGCGCACATCCAGCGGGATATTGACCGGCGGGCAGCCGTCCTCATAGTAGTTTTCCGCCGTCAGGCGGCTCATGCCCCGCTCCATGCGGTAGAGGTTGGCGGTGATGAGCTCGCCGGATATCCGGAGCCTTTCCCGGTCCCGGGTGGCGGCCAGCTCCTTCTCCTGGGCCGCCAGCTTCCGGCGCACCCGGTCCCGGGCGGCGGAGGCGGACTTCATCAGGTCCTGACCCTTCTGCCGGACCCGGTCCGCCTGGTCCCGGCCCTCATAAAATTCGTCCAACAGGCTGCCGAAGCTGTCGAAGCTCTCCTGCTCCACGGCAGCGCCGTACTGGGTGATGGGGCAATAGGTGAAATCCGCCGGCCGGCCGGCCCGTCGCAGCAGGGTGGGCGTAAAATCCCCCCGGGTGATTTTGTCCCGCCAAAGAACGAAGCTGTCCCACAATTTCCCGCCCCTGTCCCGGGACAGGCCGGCGTCCACAGACCCATATGCGGCACAAACCAGCTCCCGGGCCAGCAGCGGCGGCAGGGCCGTGAAGGTGTCCAGCAGCCAGCCGTCCAGCGGCGCGCCCTCCGGCAGGGCGGAGAGCAGCTCCAAAAACTTCTCCCGGCTCACCTCCAGTGGCGAGCGCTTTTCCTGACGGGGCGGCAGGTGATAGAACAGACCCGGCAGCACCTGCCGCTGCTGGGACATCTCGAAATCCACCCGCCGCAGGCAGTCGGTGATGCGTCCCTGGTGATCCACCAGGATCAGGTTGGCATGGCGGGGCATGGCCTCCAGAATCAGCCGCCAGGGCCGCTGCTCTCCCAGCTCGTCCGCCGCCTGTATGTGCAGCGTCACCACCCGCTCCAGGGGCTCCTGCTCCACGGACACGATGCGCCCTCCCGCCAGGTGCTTGCGCAGCAGCATGCAGAACATAGGCGGCTGGGAGGGATTATCCCGCAGCAGAGCCGTCAGGTGCAGGCGGGGCTGGGTGGCTCCGGCGCACAGCAGCAGCCGCCGCCCGCCCCGCAGCAGCAGCACCACCTGATCCCGGGCAGGCTGCTGGATTTTCTCGATGCGGGTGTTTTCCACCTGGGCGGCGGTCTCCCGGACCACGGCGCTCAGGCAAATGGCGTCCAGCGGCATGTTACTCCTCCTCCATCATCCGGCAGAACAGCTGGTTGACCCGGTCGTGCCTGCCCTGTAAATACAGGTATCCCAGCAGGGCCTCCAGAGCCGTGGCCTGCTGGTACTGGGCCCGGCTGGCGTGGGCCGGGATGGAATGGACGTTGGCGTTGCGGCCCCGGCGGAACACGTCCTGCTCCTCCTGGGTCAGCAGGGGCAGGATCTTCTCCGCCAGCTCCGCCTGCCGGGGTGCGCAGACCAGGGCCACGGTGGCCCGGTGAAGTCCTCTGCCCGTGGCCTTGCCCCCGGCGCACAGCCAGGTGCGCACCAGCAGCTCAAACACGGCGTCCCCCAGGTGGGCCAGGCCGATGGAGCTGATGGCCCGGATCTGCTCCGGGGGCAGCTGCACAGCAAAATAATCAGTCATTGCGTTTGCTCCTTACTCTCGTTAAAACCGGTCAGCCCTTGGCCGCCAGCCAGTTGTGGCCGGTGTGGGCCTCCGCCAGCAGGGGCACCGACAGCTCCGCCACCCCCTGCATCTCCTGCTGCAGAAGCTGCTCCACCCGAGACGCCTCCGCCTCCGGGCACTCCACGATCAGTTCATCGTGAACCTGCATGATGAGCCGGGCCTCCAGGCCCTCCGCCGCCAGGCGGCGGTGGACCCGCACCATGGCCAGCTTGATGATGTCCGCCGCCGTACCCTGGATGGGCATGTTCAGGGCCACCCGTTCGCCGAAGGACCGCATGTTGAAATTGGAGCTTTTCAGCTCCGGCAGGGCCCGGCGGCGGTGCCACAGGGTCTCCACATAGCCCCGCTCCCGGGCCTGGGACACCACCTGCTCCATATACTGCCTCACGCCGGTATAGGTGGCAAAATACCGTTCCATATACTCCTTGGCCTCCGCCACGGTGACGCCAATGTCCTGGGACAGGGAGAAGGCGGAGATGCCGTAGACAATGCCGAAGTTCACGGCCTTGGCCCGGGAGCGCATCTGATGGGTCACCTGGTCCTGGGGCACATGGAACACCCGTGCGGCGGTGACGGTGTGGAAGTCCTCCCCGGACAGGAACGCCTGCTGCATGGCCTCATCCCCGGAGATGTGGGCCAGCAGCCGCAGCTCGATCTGGGAATAGTCCGCATCCACCAGCACATGGCCCGGGGCCGCCACGAACATCTCCCGCATTTTGCTGCCCAGGTCCGTGCGGGTGGGGATGTTCTGCAAATTGGGCTCCGTGGAGCTCAGGCGGCCCGTGGCCGTTACCGTCATCTGGAAGCTGGTGCGGATGCGGCCGTCGGGGTCGATGACCTTCAGAAGCCCGTCGGCATAGGTGCTTTTCAGCTTGGCATACTGCCGGTAGGTCAGCACGTCGGCCACCAGCGGCTGATCCTTCAGCTTCTCCAGCACGTCCGCATTGGTGGACCAGCCGGTTTTCGTCTTTTTCCCGTGGGGCAGGCCCAGGTCCTCGAACAGCACCTTTCCCAGCTGCTTGGGGGAATTGATGTTGAATTGCTGTCCGGCGGCGGCATAAATGCGCTCCTCCAGCTGGCGGATGGTGTCGGACAGGTCCGCACCGAACCGGGCCAGGGCTCCGCCGTCCACCAGAAAGCCGCTGCGCTCCATATCCGCCAGCACCCGGCACAGGGGCAGCTCCACATCGAAGTACAGCTTTTCCATGCCCTGCTCCCGGAGCCGGGGCAGCAGCACACCATACAGGGCCTCTATCGCTGCGCCATAGCTGTGCAGCGACGCCCAGGCGGCAGCCCGGTCTCCCAGAGGGGAGAAGGCGTCCGGCTCCAGATGGGCGGGCTTTTCCAGCTCCTGGTTGAAATACGACACAAACAGCCGCTGCAGGTCATAGCCCCCCGCCGTGGCATCCAGCAGATACGCCGCCAGGGCCGTGTCAAACACGAAGCCCTCCGCCGGGAGGCCGCCGTCCAGCAGCGTCCGCATCAGATCCTTCACGTTGTGAGAGATTTTCCGGATGTCCCCGGAAAGCAGCGCCCCCAGCAGGGCGTTCCAGTTCCCCTGATAGCCCCCGGACCACAGCTCCGCCGTCTGTGCCGTGCTCTCGCCGGTATCCCAATGGACAGAGATGGCCGTCAGGTCTGCTGCGGCGTACAGGGCCACGTGATCGGCCCTGCGCCACTCCTCCAGCAGAGTCCGGGCCTGCTCCTCCGTTTCCACGAGGACCACCGTGGTGGTGTACTCGGGCTTCTCTGCCGTCTCCTGGTGGGGCCGCAGGTGATATCTGTCAATGAGCTTCTGAAATTCCAGCCGCAGGAACAGGTCGTAAAGCTCCGGCCGGAAGGGCCTGCGCAGGTTCTCCGCCGGGTCGAAGGCCAGGGGCGCATCGGTGACGATGGTGGCCAGCCAATAGCTGTGCCGGGCGGACTCCTCCCCCTCCGTCAGCTTGCGGATGACGTTGGGCTTGGCGTCGATATCCGGCAGGCGGCGGTACAGTGCGTCTATGTCGCCGTACTGCTGCACCAGGGTCATGGCGGTCTTCTCCCCCACCCCCGGCACACCGGGAATGTTGTCCGACGTGTCCCCCATCAAGGCCTTCAGGTCGATCATATGAATGGGATCGAAGCCGTACTGCTCCCGGAAGGTCTCCGGGGTCATGTCCTTTGTGGTGGTCTGGCCCATGCGGGTGGATACCAGCTTCACCCTGGTCCGGTCCGTGACCAGCTGCAGGCTGTCCTTGTCGCCGGTGACGATGACGCAGTCCCACCCCGCCGCCTGGCATTTGCGGCTGATGGTGCCGATGAGGTCGTCGGCCTCGTACCCGGCCAGCTCATAGCAGGGCACGGACATGGCCGCCAGCACCTGCTTCATCACCGGCAGCTGCATGGCCAGCTCCGGCGGCATGGGCTTGCGCTGGGCCTTGTAGTCCGCGTCCGCCTGGTGGCGGAAGGTTGGCTCCCGGCGGTCAAAGGTGACGCACAGGGCCTCCGGCTCCTCCTCGTCCAGCAGCCGCTGGAGGGTGGTGATAAAGCCGTATACCGCATGGGTATACAGGCCCTCCCGGGTGGACAGCGGGCGAATGCCGTAATAGGCGCGGTTCAATATGCTGTTGCCGTCGACAACCATCAGCTTCATGGGGACGACCTCCTTTGCGTATTCGTTTTATTATACCTCTTTTTCCTGTTTGGCACAAGGAGTGGAAAACAAAAACGGAACGTGATAAAATAAATAAAAAAATTCTCCGGGGGGACGCAATAAAACCGCCCTGCCGTGCATTATCCATATGACAGGAGACAAATGAGATGCTGCACAGGATAGACAACACAACTTCATCCCTCCCCGCGGAGGAGGCGCAGGAGCTTCGACGGCTGCTTTCGGGAGTGGCTGCCGGGAACCGCGACGATCTGGCCCAGCTATACCGCCGCACCCGAACGGCGGTGTACGGTCTGGCTCTGTCCTATCTCCGCAATGCCCACGATGCCCAGGACCTGACCCAGGATGTGTATGTGCACATCTGGGACACGGCGGACCGGTACCGTCCCACAGGCTCTCCCATCGGGTGGGTGCTGGCGGTATGCCGGAATCTGTGCCTGATGCACCTGCGGCGGGCAGACCGCCAGGTAACCATGGAGGACCGGGAATGGTATGCCATCCCCGATGACGGACCGGGGCTGGACGCCCAGGAGCGGCTGCTTTTGCAGGATGCCCTGGCTATTCTGGGAGATGAGGAGCGTCGTATCGTTCTGCTGCACACAGCGGGCCTGAAGCACCGGGAAATCGGTCAGGCGCTGGGCCTGCCCCTGGCAACCGTCCTGTCAAAATATCACAGAGCATTGAAAAAGATGCGAGCTTACATGGAAGGAGATGACGCCCGATGACCAACGATCAGATGGAACGCAGGCTTTCCGCCGCGCTGGACAAGACCGCACCGGACGACGTGGACGGCGTGCTCTCCCGCTGTACAGAGCGGAAAGGAACGGTAGTCCCTATGAAAAAGAAGAATAACCGAATGAAGAAATGGATGCAGACGGTGGCGGCCTGCCTGGCGGTGCTGCTGCTGGGCGGAGGCGTGCTGGTGCAGCAGGCCCACGCCGTAACGTCTGTGGTGTCCCTGGACGTGAACCCCAGCATCGAGCTGCGGGTGAACAGCCGGGAAAAGGTGGTGTCCTGCCAGGCCCTCAACGACGAGGCCGCCGCCGTGCTGGCGGATATGGACGGAGGCCGGGACCTGAAGGGCGTCAAGGCGGACGTGGCCGTCAACGCCATTGTGGGCAGCCTGGTGCGGTGCGGGTATCTGGACACGCTGTCCTCTGCCATTCTCATTTCCGTGGAGGATAAGGACCAGGCCCGGGCTCAGCGCCTTCAGCAGGAGCTGACCAGTGTTGCGGGCGGCGCTTTGGGCGACTCCCAGGCCGCTGTCCTGAGCCAGACGGTGCAGCAGGACAAGGACCTGGAAAAGCTGGCCAAGGCCAACCACATTTCCACCGGCAAGGCCGCTCTGATCCGGCAGGCCATGGCCCTCAACAGCAGCCTGACCTTCGAGGGGCTGGCAAAGCTGTCCGTAGAGGAGCTGCGGGACCTGATCGAGGCCGGGGCCCCGGGGATGCCCATCGGCATGACGGCGGCTCTGGAGGCGGCAGCCAACTATGCGGGTCTGACCACGGCGGATGTTGCCGACGCGGATGTGGACCCGGAGCTGGACGAGACACCCGCCCACTATGAGGTGGAGCTGGAGGTCCCCGGTCACGGCGAGCTGGAATACCGGGTGGACGCCTACACCGGCCAGGTGCTCAGCGGCCCGGCCAACGTGAAGCTCTCCGCTCCCGTGAACCAATCCGGTGACATTGGCATGGAGGCCGCCAAGAGCGCCGCGCTGAAGCACGCGGGCCTGTCCTCCGCCACGTTTACCAAGGCGGAGCGGGACTATGACGACGGCCGCTGGGAGTACGAGCTGGAGTTCCACACCGACACCGCCGCCTATGAGGTCACGGTGGACGCCATCAGCGGCTCTGTGCTGGATTACGAGAAGGAGAACCTCCGCAGCAGCAGTACCTCCGACATTGGCGCCCAGGCCGCCAAGGCCGCGGCCCTGAAGCACGCGGGCCTGTCCGAAGGCCAGGTGCAGGAGCTTCAGGTGGAATGGGACAGTGAGCATGGCCGCGCCGTGTACGAGGTGGAGTTCAAGTCCGGCGGCATGGAGTATGAATATGTCATCGACGCCGCCACCGGAGCCGTGCTGGACCACGAGACGGAGCGGGACGACTGAGCGCAGTAAAAAAACGGGGGCCGCGGCCCCCGTTTTTTCCGTCTGGACAATGCGCCCCGGATGTATAGGGCGGAAGGTTTGACTTTTCATCCAATTTTGGTATAATATGTATACTAAGTTCTATTCAATCGAAAGGGAGAAAGGATATGGAACGGAAATTTGTACTGAGCTGCTGCTCCACGGTAGACCTGCCCTATGCGTACATGGCCCAGCGGGACATCCCGGTGCTGTTTTACCACTATGTGGTGGGTGACCAGGAGTATGTGGACGATATGGGCCGGGATCCGGCGGCTCTGCCCCGGTTTTACGGCTTCCTGAAGGCGGGCCAGCTTCCCCAGACGTCCCAGATCAACGTGGCCGATTATCTGGATTTCTTTGAGGAGCAGCTGAAAAAGGGCGACCTGCTGCACATTGCCTTCACCTCCGGCCAGTCCGGCTCGGTGCACAACGCCCAGGCCGCCGGAAAGCTGCTGCAGGAGAAGTATCCCGACAAGAAGATCGTGGTCGTCGACTCCCTGTGCTCCTCCTCCGGCTACGGTCTGCTGGTGGATACGGCGGCGGATATGCGGGACGCCGGGGCCACCCTGGAGGAGACGGCCCAGTGGGTGCTGCGGAACCGCAACAAGGTGCACCACCAGTTCTTCTCTTCCGATATGACCCAGTTCCGGCGCACGGGCCGGGTGTCCGGCGCGGCGGCCATGGTGGCCACCATCATGAACATCTGCCCCATTATGCGGCTGGACGACAAGGGGGCCATCAAGGCCTACGGCAAGGTCCGGGGCAAGAAGAAGGCCGTGGAGGCCACGGTAAACGCCATGGAGGAGCACGCCCAGGGCGGCCGGGACTATGACCAGCGCTGCTTCGTGTGCCACTCCCAGTGCCCGGAGGACGCGCAGATGCTCATCGACGCTCTGGAGAAGCGGTTCCCCAGGCTCCGGGGCAAGATCCGCCTGTGCGACATCGGCACCATCATCGGGTCCCACAGCGGCCCCGGCACCGTGGCGGTGTTCTTCATGGGCGACGAGCGCCCTGCTATGGACTGATACATCATGCTCCCGATGCAGGCATCCGTGAAACGGGTGCCTGCATCTCAGCTTGCCAAAAAGGCCTCGCAGAGTTTGCCGTCCGCAGGCGGCAAATCAAATGGAATCATTTTTTGCCGGGGCGTGTACCTGGCAAAAAATACTTCTCAGTCTGCAAGCCTTTTGTTCAAAAAGGGCCTTGCCCTTTTTGAACAGTCTCAAACGGGCGGGGCCGAAGCCCCGCCCGTTTCAGCGCTTCACTCCCCCTTCCCTGCCGTCCGCTCCCGGAACCGGCGGGAGGCCGCGTCCCAGTCGATAATGGCCAGCGCCGCCTCCACATAGTCCTCCCGCCGGTTTTCATAGTCCGGGATAAACGCGTGCTCCCACAGGTCCACGTTGAACAGAGGCCACAGAGGCAGCGGCGTGTCCTGGTTGGCGGTGCAGGTGACCTGCAGCCCCCCGGAGCAGCACACCAGCCACACCCATCCGCTGCCGAACACACTCATGGCGGCGTTCTTCAGGCTGCGGTGCAGCCCCTCCATGGAGCCGAAGCTGTGCTCCACCTCCGCCAGCAGCTCCCCGGAGGGCTTGATGGTCCGGGCCGGGGCCAGGGAGGAAAAATACAGCCCGTGGTTATACACGCCCCCGCCATAGCGGCGCACCGCCTGGCCCAGGGTCCGGGGCAGCTGGCACCAGTGCAGCAGCAGCCGCTCCAGCGGCCAGTCCTGATATTGGGTCCAGGGCACCAACGCCCCGTTGAGCCGGTCCACATAGGCGGCAAAGAACGCGTCGTGGTGCAGCCGCACCGACGAGCGCCCCAGGTTTGGCTCCAGAGCCGCCGGGGCATAGGGCAGCGGCGGCAGGATATAGGGATAAGTCATGGCAGGCAGTTCCTTTCCGAAAAAATTCCTGCTTCCATGGTATGCCGCCGTTGACAAACCATGCCTTTTGGTGCAAACTGTAAACAGCCGCCCGGCGGCAAAGGAGGAAGAAACATGCGAAGAAAAGACAGAGAACGGGACCGGAGCTTTGCCTGGGAGGTGCTGAAAAAGGCCCCCTACGCCACCCTGTCCCTGACGGATGGCCAGGGCCGCCCCTACGCCGTGCCGGTGAACCAGGCCGTGGACGAGGAGTACCACGTGGTCTATTTCCACTGCGCCGGAGCCGGAGAAAAGTGGGAGCTTCTGAAGGACGGGGCCGAGGTGTGCCTGTCGGCGGTGTCCCACGCCACGGCGGTGCCCAACGCCTTCACCATGGCCTATGCCAGCGCCGTTCTGCGGGGCCGGGCGGAGGTGGTGACGGACCAGGGCGAGTGGACCCGGGCCCTGCTTCTGCTGTGCTCCGCCTTTGATCCCAAGGGCATGGGCCGCTTCACGGAGTCCGTGGAAAAATACGGCCCCGCCACAAAGGTGATCCGGATCACTCCCCGGGAGCTTACCGGCAAGGAAAACACCGCCGCCGAAGCGCCCCACCATCATCACGACTGAGGAAACACTATGGCATGCTATATTTTCGGTGCAGGCAGCTTTTACGGCCTGGACCGCTGTCCCCGGGCCGACGACTTCATCATCGCCGCCGACGGCGGCTGGCTGGCCTGCCGCAAGACCGGCATCACCCCGGACCTGCTGCTGGGGGATTTCGACTCCCTCAGCACCCAGCCCGACTTCCCCAACATTCTCCGGGTGCCGGTGGAGAAGGACGACACCGACACCATGCTGGCGGTGAAAACCGGGCTGGAGCGCGGGGAAACGGAGTTTCACATCTACGGCGGCATGGGCGGCCGCCGTACGGACCACACCATCGCCAATTTCCAGGCCCTGCTGTACCTGGCCCGGCGGGGGGCTCAGGGCTGGCTGTATGGCCAGGGGGAGCGGTACACCGCCGTATGCGGCGGCACCGTCACCTTTCCCGCCCGGGACCGGGGCATTCTGTCCGTGTTCTGCCTGGGAGCCGACGCCAGGGACGTCAGCATCCAGGGAGGCCAGTATCCCCTGCACCACGCGGTGCTGACGGCGGAGTTCCCTCTGGGCGTCAGCAACCACTTTGTGGGCCGCCCCATCACCGTGTCGGTGCGGGACGGCAGCCTGCTCATAGGCCTGGTAGAGGACTGACCCGGGCGTTTTTTGCGTTCCGTGTTGCCAAAGCGGGCCATGCGTGGTAGAATAGACAGGAATGGAAAGGGGGCTTCTGCCATGCTTTTGGCCATTGATATCGGCAATTCCAACATCTCCGTGGGGCTGTTCGACCAGAAACGGGACCTGAAATTTCTGTCCTCCATCGACACCGACAGCCGGAAAACGGCGGATCAGATCAGCATCGACCTGATGAACATCTTCTCCCTGTATCAATACGACCTGCGTGACGTCAGCGGTGCCATTTTTTCCAGCGTGGTGCCGCCCATCAACTTCATGATGGCCAAGGCCCTGACCCGCCTGCTGGGAAAGCCCCCCATGATCGTGGGCCCCGGGGTCAAAACCGGGCTCAACATCCGCATGGAGATCCACAACCAGTTGGGTGCCGACCTGGTGGCCGGCGCCGTGGCCGCCCTGGACAAGTACCCCACCCCCATCATCATGATCGACATGGGCACCGCCACCACCATCTCCTATATCTCCAGCAGGCGCAGCTATGAGGGCGGCCTGATGTTCCCCGGGGTGCGGCTGAGTCTGGACGCCCTGTCGGACCACACCGCCCAGCTGCCGGACATCTCCCTGCAGCACCCCAAGAGCCTCATCGGCAAAAACACCGAGGACTGCATGCGCTCCGGCATTGTCTACGGCACCGCCGGGATGCTGGACGGCGTCATCGACCGCATCCGGGAGGTTCTGCCCCAGGGGGAAACCCCCACCATCGTGGCCACCGGCAGCAACGCCCCGGTGATCGTGCGCTACTGCCGCAACAAGGTGCTCTATGACAAGTATCTGCTGATGGAGGGCCTGTGGGACATCTATCAGAAGAATCACTGATAAAAAAAGCTTTGCTTTTTTGACAGTCACGGCAAAGGCCCCGGACGAAAGTCCGGGGCCTTTGCTTATGCAGCTGGCGTATAAGGAAGGCTGTCACAGCCGGTTGGGCAGGGCTGCGGCCCCTTCCTTATAGGTGGGTCAGCGGGCCTTGCGCTTCAGGGTCACAGCGGCGGGGATCATCACGCAGCTGAAGGAAGCGGCCAGCACCCAGACGATGATGTTGGAGGAGTCGCCGGTCTTGGGGGCGTCAGGCTTGCCGGGCTCCTCGGGCTTGCCGGGGTTCACGGGATCGGGATTCTCGGGCTGGGCGGTGCCCTCATAGGCCGTCTGGGTCAGGCTGCGGGAGAAGATGAAGTTGCTGATGAAGGTGTACTCGTCGGTCTGGTGGATCTTGTGGTTCAGGACGTTGGCGAACAGAGCCATGTCCAGGTCGCCGTTCTGATACTCGAAGCCCACCACGCCGTTGTTGTACTGGTTGAACTGCTCGGTCAGCTCATCGTCCGTCAGGCAGATGCAGCCCTGCAGCGGGGCCTTGCCGGCGTTCTGCACCAGAACGGTAGCGCCCTCGGGGATCTTGGTGAACCAGTTGGTGCCGTACTCGTACATCACGTCGTCACCCTCGTTGATATAGGTGGCGTTGACCAGGGTGTTGTTGGGATATACCACCCGGCCCAGGAAGTCGGTACCCTTGTCGCAGGAGGAGATCTCCACGCCCAGCTCCTGCATGAAGGCAGATCTGCCGGTGATGGCATCGTTGCTGTAGCCCATGTAAGGCGTACCGGCCTTCACGGCGGCCAGGGCGTCGTCGCTGAGGGCGCGGGAGCCCACGATGACGTTGGCCTTGGTCAGGTCATCGGTCATGGTGAAGCCCATGGCGGTCAGAGCCAGCCAGTCGAAGCGGTAGTTATAGGAGCCGGAGCGCAGGGTGGTCTCCACGTAGCCGGAGGTGTTGTCGGCGGGCTTGCCGGGCAGGTACACCTGGGGATTGAGGATGACGGCGGCCTTGATGCCGGCGCCGTACTCGCCGGTGGCGGTGAGGACATAGTCCTTGGCCACGGTCATGAAGTCCTCATAGGAACAGATGAAGTTGCCCTTCTCGCTGCCCTCGGTGATCATGGCCACGGTCTTGCCGGCCCGCAGCAGCGCGTTGACAGCGGCGGCGGAGTCGTTGGACACGTTTTCGATGATGACGTCGGCATTCTCCACGCCCTCAAACTGGGTGGCGAAGGCGGCCAGATAGGTCAGCGCCTGGGTATAGTTGATGGTCTCGGGGCAGGCGGCCATGATGGTCTTGTAGGCAGCGGGCTCCGCCACGATGACGCGGTCATAGCCCCGGGCGTTGCTGCGCTGGGCGAAGCTCTCGGAGTACAGGCCCTGCCAGACGTTGATGAAGGTGCCGTCGAACAGCTGGCTGTTGGCCAGGGAGCGCTTGGCCTGATACATGGACACCACCATGGTACCGGCGGGATAGGTCACGCCGTCATAGGTGAATTCCTTGCTGGCCACGTTGACCTTCACATCGTTGCGGGTCAGGTACTTCATCTCGGCGGCGGCGTCATACAGATTCTTCTGGTTGGCGCTGTCCATGGGGATGATGTAGCACTCGGGATAGAAGTTGCCGTTCTGGCCCTCGCCATCGTACACGGGGCGCATCAGCTCAGTCTGGGTGCCGGGCCGGTCGTACTGGTCCACGTACCAGGGAGCCACCAGCTCGTTGGAATTGGTGTTGTTCACGCCGCGGGAGAACAGCTTGGCCTGGTTCTCCAGCATGGTGATCTTGTTGGCCTGGATGTACATGGCCTGGGTCATCAGGCCGTAAGGCACCACCAGCTCGGAGGCGACGTCACTGTACACAGGCAGCTCCCAGGTGATGCCGGCGGTGCCGATCAGGACGGGGAACTGGGAACCGTAGGCGGTGGTCATATCATCCCAGGGCTCGGTCCAGGCCACGCCGGAGGGAGAATCGTTGTCCACACGCAGGTAATCGCGGTAGGGCATCTCGAAGCTGTTGTGCTCGGGGTTGTTGGCGATGGCGCCCATACCCACGGCCTCGCCCAGCTGGATGAACTGCTTGGCGATCAGGTCGTACTCATAGTTGGGCTCGTGGGGAGGCGTGCAGGGCTCGATGAGCATGGCCTCCACGCGGCCGTGAATCTCGGTGAACACCATGGGGTTGAACTTATTCACCAGGGCCATGGCGTTGGCATCCTCAAACAGGGTCTGGTTGGCCTCGTCACGGTTGGGGTCATAGCCCTGACCGGTGGTGCGGGTCATGTGCTCATAGCCCTCGATGTTCTGCTCGGGGACGATGACCATAAACACGTCGCCCAGCAGCTCCTTGACGTTGACCTCATTATTCTTAACGTTGTAATACTCCTCCAGGTCCAGCTGACCGGAATACAGGCTGCCGTTGGCCTTATAGCCATTCTCGCCGCGGATAAAGCCAATGTAGGAGGCGAAATCCTTGATCTGCTCGGGAACGGCCACGTTCTGCTTGGCCATCTCCTGGGCCAGAAGCTCCTTACCGGCGTCGGTGAAGCCCTCCAGGGTGTTGACGTTGATGGTCTCGTTCTCCAGCAGCAGGTGGGCGAACTCCAGGATGCCGTTGACGGCGGCGTTCTCGTTGGAGTGGACGTTGGAGGCGAACATGGGGACCCGCAGATCGTCAAAGTCGCCGTTGGCCAGCTTGGTCAGCACCAGGTCGGGATCGGACTCCACCAGGTCGGTGTAGGCCAGCCACTTGTCCACAGACTCCTTGGAGTCGGCAACGATCAGGTAGGGCATATCATAGCCGTCGGTGGTGGTCTGGCCCATGGACTCCTTGGACACATACAGGTCGGTATCCATGGCGGCCAGGGCGTCGATGTCGTCATACAGCTCATACACGGTACGGAAGCTGTCATAGGGAACAATCTTGGTGTGAATGGAGCCTACCGCCTCGTCACCGGCGGTCACATTCAGGGTATAGTAGCCGCACAGGTCCAGATACGCACCGCCGTTGCTGTGCGGAGCGCTGTAATCCACGTTGCCGGAGCGGTTGCCGAAGTAGCAGTTGATGTCGATCCACAGCTTCAGAGAGACCTTGCCTGCCTCATCGACGGAAATGCCCATCTCCGTAACGCGGAACAGGTTCTGGGGCTGCTTGTCCTTCGTCCACTGGGTCATCCAGGTGTCCAGAGCACCGCCCTGGTAGGGATAGGGGAATTTTTCAGGATTCAGATAGCCCCGGGTGCTGTCGCGGTCCAGGGACAGGGTCAGGTCGCCGCTCAAAGCGGTACCCAGCTCTTCCTCCGTCATGTTGGTAGGAACGGTGACCATTGCCTGGGCATTCTCCGCCAGGGAGATCTGCCATTCGATGTCGGTGTATGCGGGATAGGTATTTGCCAGGGACTTTCCGGGGGCACGAGTGTCCTTCGCCACGTCTGCGACGCTTGCGAACGCAGATGCGGGGAATACGAGAGCGAGGATCAGGACAAACGCCAGGATCTTCGTCGAAAGACGGGATCTTTTGTGCTGCATAGTTTTCTCCTTTTCTTCTCTTTCTTTTCCATGGTGGTCCTTGGGGTCGTCCGACGGGGCCGCCGGGCCGTCTCCGCAACCTGCCGCCAACTGCATCGGCAGGCCGCAAATCCGGCGTCATGCGTCCGTCCATCGGATCGTTGAATCCAGCTTAACACGCCTTTATGACTTTGTCAACCTGTACAGACACATGTGGCATAGGAGAAAAATATTTGTATGTTTTGTGCAATGTGCTGTTATGTTTTCCTCTCATGCATTCCATTATTCATATTGTGAATTTTCAGACAGTCGACCATGCGTTCCACAGGCCGCCGCAGCTATTTGGACATCACTCAGAATTTGTATAAGAAAATATGGTTTTTCCCCCGAAAAACCGGGATACCCGGAGGAAATGCAGGCATTTCTTCGGATATCCCGGCACGCATGTTCTTTTCTATAATCGCAATACGCGTTTTACCGCCATAAAATTGGCCGGTTCTGTTATCCCGTGGCTTCCAGCATATGCTCCAGCAGGATGCCGTAGCCCTGGGAGGGATCGTTCACCAGCACATGGGTCACAGCCCCCACAAAGCGCCCGTTCTGGATGATGGGGCTGCCGCTCATGGTTGTGTCAAGATAGGGACAACAATTTTTTGAAATATTTTTATATGGCTTGCTTTTCAAAACAGATTTCGGGGAATTCTACCAATCCGGAAAGTTCGTCCGAGAAATTCCATTCAATGCGAATGCTTTTGTCCGGTCGAACAATAATTCTTTTGATGAGTTCCTTTGCAAGCTCCGGTGTCAATTTTGTCAGGCTCTGATACGGGGTAACCTTTTCGGCGGCCGAAATTCGGTCGGCACTCATGCGGATCTTTTCTTTCAGCAATGCCTGCTTCTGCTCAGCCATTACGAACTGCGCTTTTAGCTGTTCCTCTTGTTCTACCAGTGTTCTCTTATCCTCCAGGTATGTGTCCTTCGTTATTTCGCCGGACATATACTTTTCGTAGAGATCCATTTTCTCAACTTGGACATGGTCGATTTGCTTCCGCAGCTGCTGGCATTCTTTGCGAAGAATTTGGTCACTGGATTTCACGGTGCTGCTTTCCGCCTTGATGGACTGGATCTTCGCATCCAGCAATTTACATTGTACAGTGATGGCGTGCAGGACGATTTGTTCGAGCCTGTCATTTTCAATGCGGACATTTTTGCAATCTGTGTTGGGAGCATACCGGTGCATGGCGCAAAGCCAGTTCTTGTTCGATGCCTTCCCTTTGCTGAGGCGGTTCCCACAGCAGCCGCACACAAGAAGAGAAGTAAAGGGGTTATCTGATTTTACGCCTTTACTCTTTTTGACGGATTTGACCACGGTCAGCGCTTGGTAATAAAGCTCCCGGCTGATAATTGCCTCATGCGTATTGGGGATGACCTGCTGTTGCTCCGGTGGAACCGGCCGAACAAGATCACTGCCCACACGCACAACATGAGACTTAAAGGGAACGGTATCCCCGGTATAGATCCGGTTCAGGAGAATATTGCGGATGGACTCGTAATTCCATGTGGAGCGGGTCTTATAGTTCCCCCTGACCTTGGCAAGGTAGACAGATGGAGTTGGTATGCCCTCCTCGTTCAGTCTCCTTGCGATATTGGTCACAGTGATACCTTCCGATGCCCACTTAAAAATTTGTCTGACAATGGGGGCTACGTTTTCATCAACCTCGATCGTGTTTCTGACTTCACCCTTCTTATAGCCATACGGGGCTGTCCCATAGACGAATTCCCCGCTGAGTTTCTTCAAATCAACGGCGCTTTTGATCTTCTTGGAAATATCTCTGCTGTACATCTGGTTGATCAGATTCCGGATAGCCAATTCGAGTCCTCCTGTTGACTCTCCGATTTCTGCACTGTCAAACTGGTCGTTTATGGATATAAAGCGGACATTATAGGCTGGGAATACAAATTCCAGATAGTGGCCAGCCTCCAAGTAGTTTCTGGCGAAGCGGGAAAGGTCACGCACGATGATGGTACGGACACGTCCGGATTCCACCAGCTTCAGCAGTTGCTCCATTCCGGGCCGGTGCATGGATGTTCCACTGTATCCATCGTCTACGATTTCCTGAAAATCATCTGCCGACATTCCGTTGTCCTGAAGGTATTTGCGAATGCAGGTTCGCTGCGATTGAATGCTGCAGCTTTCCTCGACACTGCCGGATTCGACATCTCCATCTTCCTTTGACAAACGCAGATAGGATATATCTATCAAATCAGTCAACAGTGACGCTGATAAGTCAGACAACGTTTCGCACCTCCTCCATGTGGTTTTGCAGCTTGGCAATGAGTTTGTATGGATCGGCGTAATTAAAAACGATTTGGATATGCCGGTCCTTATAGATAAGGATCTCTTTGATGAGCAGTCTCAAAACTTTCTGATTCAGCTCAGGCAATGCCCGGTACATTTTTATGGCATAAAGCCAAGTCTGTACGGCGGAAAGAGATTCGTGAAGCGCAGCCTCTTGTGCCTGTGCTTTTTCTTCCTCATCCATAGATATTGCCATCTGCTGTGTGTACTTTTCCTTCATATACACATACTCGTCCCGGCTGATGAGACCGTCCGTAAGGTCGATGAGAAGCTGTTCGATTTTTCCTTCCAACTTCTTTCGCTGCTGGGAAATCTGTGCGAGCCTGCCTGCAGTCTCCGATGTGCGCCGTCCATTGGGCAAATTGTCTGTTGCTGCGACCAGCTGCTCAATATCCACAGCGACCTTTACCTGCTGATCCAGCACATTTTTGACGACGGAATAGATCTGCTCCTGCCTGACATAATGACTTGCACAGCGGGTATGCTCAGAATATCGGTAGGTGTTGCAGTCGTAAAAGATGCGGCTTGGTGTGTTGGCGCCAATTCTCGCACAGCCTTTCCCTGCGGACATGGAACTATGACAGTCTGCACAGTAGATGAGACCACGGAACAATTCCCGATAGTCATCCTGAAAGTCGTTCCTTCGGGCGTATTGCCTGCGCTTTTCAAGTTCTTCAGCATTGATTTGCTGGACGTACTCAAACAGCTCGTCGGACACAAGCGCTGGATGAGCGGCCTGAATGACCGTCCATTCATCTTCGGGACGAGACTGTTTATCAAGTCCCACCTTGCTGCGGCTTATTTTCCCGTGGACCCTGCAGCCGATATACACTCTGTCTTGGATGATCTTCCGAACAGTACCCCGTATCCACACTGCATCCTTGTATTTGGGTGCGTTTGTCAGGCCTCGGTCGTAGCGCAGCTTCCCAGGGCAGGGGATGCCTTCTGCATTCAGAGTACGACATATTCCGTTGAAGCTGATGCCATCTGCCCGCATCTGAAATATCCGTAAAACGATCGGCGCCGTTTCGGTGTCTATTGCAAAGGTGTTGTTTTCCGGGTCTCGCATATATCCGTAGGGAATGCTGCCGGAGGCGGGAAGATATTCCCCACTGCCCATTTTGGCGTGGATCGATGAACGGATCTTTCTGGATATATCCTTGACATAGTAATCGTTCATCACCATTTTCAAGGGAAGCGTCAGAGCGGAGGCATCCGCATCAGCATCGGAACTGTCATATTCGTCATTGATGCAGATCAGCCGCACACCCAATTCCGGGAAAATACGTTCGACATAGTTGCTTGTCATAACGAAATGCCTGCCCAGTCGGGATATATCCTTTACGATAACACAGTTGATCTTACCGGCCCGGATATCTGCAAGCAGTCTTTGAAAACCGGGCCGTTCAAAATTCATCCCTGTATAGCCGTTGTCAGAATATGTGTCCACAAGACGGATATCGTCTGCACCGGCGATAAAGTGGTTCCCGATTTTTATCTGGTTTCCAATGGAATTCTGTTCCGTATTGTCTCCGTCCTCTACGGAGATGCGGGTATACAATCCGGCCTTCCAGAGAGCCATTTCCAGAAGCAGTTCTATCGGAAGCGGCTGTGCTCGGCTTTTTCTGGCCATTTCAGCTCACCTCCTGCTGCTGTAGAATCTCTTGGTAATAGGCCAGTTCGTTCCTGAAATTAAAATCGATTCGAATGTGCTTGTCCTCAAAAATATAGATCCTGTCGATCAACGTCACGACGACCTCTCTGGTGAGTTCTGTGATCCCTTTGAATTTGGCAATGGATGCCATCCAATCTCTTGGTGCTGCCGAGGACAATGTTTTCTCTCGGTCCTCCTCCAGCTTGCGAACAGCTGCTTCGGCTTCGCTGATCATATTGGTGTATTTGCTCCGCATTTTCTCATATTCATCACGGTCGATCAGGTTATCGTTCAGAGCCTCATACAGTTTCATGCGAAAATCCTTGCAGCGGTCCAACTCGCTGTTCTTCTGGACAATGGCAAGGTCCAGCCGTTTGATACGGGCGTTTTCAATGCTGACCTGCCCCATAGATTTCAGAAGTGCATCCGTATCCAATATGACCTCGATGTGCTTGGTGATCGCTCTGAGGACGGTCTGTTCCAATTTGCCCTGTTCAAAGCTGTGACTGCTGCACCCATTGCCCTTTTTATTTGCCGAGCAAACATAATAGCTGAACGTTCGCTTCCCCCGGTGGACTGTTTTGCGCAGCATAGAGGCTTTGCAGTCTGCACAGAAGACCATGCCGGACAACGGATACACAATATCTTTCTTCGGTGAAGTGCGGGTATCTCGTTTCAGCATTTGCTGCACGATATTGAAGGTCAGCAGGTCAATAATGGGTTCGTGATTATTTTCAACGACTACCCAATCTTTCTCGTCCCGCATCCGTAATTTTTTGATTTTGTAGTTGGGTGTTCCACGCTTGCCCTGTACCAGCGTTCCGATATAGATGGGATTCGTCAAAATTCTGGTGACTGTGACGGCGCTCCATTTTGAAACGGCTTCCGTTTTGAACCCGGTTTTGTAGTTCAGGCCGAGACTTTTCTTGTAGTCCGCAGGGGACAAGACCTGCTCTTTGTTCAGAAAATCTGCAATAGCCTGCTGGCTATAGCCCTGAAATTTCAATGAAAAAATACCCCTGACAACCTCGGCTGCATAATCGTCCACGACAAGCTTATGCTTATCATCAGGAGACTTACAGTACCCATAGTTGGCAAAGGCACCTAAGAACTCGCCATTGCTGCGCTGGATACGAAACTGCTTCCGCAGTTTCTGGGACAGCTCACGGCAATAGGCCTCATTCATAATGTTCTTCACAGGGATGATAATATCGTCACCGGCACGGCTGTTCTCGCTGTCAACGTCATCGTTGATGGCAATAAAGCGCACACCAAAAGACGGGAAAATCATTTCAAGATACTTTCCCGTCTCGATATACTCTCTCCCCAGTCTGGAGAGATCCTTCACAATCACGCAATTGACTCGCTTTGACTGGATTGCTTCCAGGACACGCTTAAAACCGGGGCGGTCGTAATTCGTCCCGGTATAGCCATCATCCTGCGCTTCCTCGACCAAGTGAATATTGGGGTGTTTTTGAAGATACGCCCGCACCAGCTTGCGCTGATTCGCAATGCTGTTGCTCTCATGCTTCATTCCGTCATACCTGGAAAGACGGTAATAAGCAATGGCATCATAATACTGCTCTAAATCAAGCAACTGCTCGTTGTAACAAAGCGCCATAACAAACCTCCTAGAATTCTCAGGAAATTTGCTTCCGGTGCCTGTCCGGGTGGCTGACTATCCACCCGCTCATTGACCACATATATTATGCAAAAAAGTTACCGCTTTGTCAATGATCCAGCGTGATTTACCACAATTTCCCTGATGCTCGATCCATATTATTTGCGTAGGACAGGAGCCTGTCCTGCAGGCTGACCTTCGTATCGGCGTAGCCGATCTCCACTACGACTCCATCATCCAGATACCGATACGGATTCCCAATTTGCCGAACATAGTCCCGTATCCGCTCTTGGCGTGGGATAGAAGTGTCGATCATAACATCCTTGATCTCTCTGAGTGGTGCGTTTTCCGGGGTGACATCTGTAAACTCATTCATACGGATACTCCTTCCTCTGTATCATAAATTTTCCCATTTTCGGTCTTGGTTATTCAATTTTTAACGTCCACCCGGCGCCTGCGGCGAGCAGGTCCACAGAGATTTCATCTCCCCGCCTTCTTTATGGCCGGGCCGTGAGTTACGGGAGTATCATTGTCCCAGCTTCACCTCATGGCGAAATGCGGGAGCTACCCGCATATTATTACTCTTGGTTCTGATTGCCAGTCAGACGGATAGCCGCTCCGTGAAGATGGAATGTACCGGTTCTGGACTATTCAGTTTTCAAGGAACATGTATGCACGGGGGTGCCTTACACCAATAAATACGGATGGTTTTTCCAATCCATACACTCGCCCGAAAAAATAATTCAAAAAATGTCGGCTCCGGATATTCCGAAGCCGACATGGACGTCAAATCTTGAATTTGGAGATATTCAGGGCAATGTGAATGAGAATGTACTGTTTCAGGTCCTCATCCAAGCGGCCATACAGGTAGGAATTGTGCTCGATCATCGGCATATACAATTCCAGTATGGCCTCCAAATCCCGGTGATTTCCCGTGATGGCCCCCTGCAGGATGTCTCTGAACTCGTCCGCATTCATTTCTCATCACCGCCTTCTGTCAGACGGGAACGCAGCTTTTTCAGTGCAATGCACCGCTGGTTCCGGACGTATTGCAAAGAGCAGTTGAGCCTTCTGGCTGTTTCCGCTTCACTCATTCCTTCCAGAAACAGCAATTCCATGACCTGCCGCCGCTTTAGTGGAAGCTCCATAAAAGCCTTTGCCAGACGTTCCTCTTCAAAATCATACGGCGTCTGACTCCTTCCGCCGTAATCCCACTGATCTTCAAGGGATGGGGCAATGCGTTCAGCTTCCGGGATATCCTCATAGGATATGATTTCCGGATGGTCCTCATATTTCCGCAGATAATCGATTCGTGCTCGCTTGATGACGGTTTCAAGCCAACGGGTAAACTTGGCCTTTAACGCATCCCGTTCCAAGGGTTCCTGACCGTGGTTCACTTCCATGCCTCCTTTGGGCACGCCACCACGGCAGGAAGAGAACATACCGACTCACGGCATGGTTTTCGGCAATATAGGCAACATGCCATGATGGCATGCTGTGAATAAAATAGTGGTTGGTCGTTACGAAAATTATCACAGCGATCAGAACATCGGACTCACCTCCTTCCGAATGAGATAACAAAAAACGACCATACCACACCCATGTGTGATACAGTCGTTTCATGTATGAATATAGGGCCGCTGCCGATTGCTCAGCTATGCGTGTGCTGAAAGGGCAGCAGTGCGGATTTTCTCTGTTAGGGTCTGCACCTGGTCATATGTATCCTCGCTTATACCTTACGGTTTACTGAACTTTTCGAGGGAATCCAAATAGGTCATAAAGCCCTCGCAGGCCAATAGTCGCTTGGACATGGGATACTGTTCGATCCGCACGGCAATTTCTTTGAGATAGATTTTTTCCGGATGGGACAGTTCATGTGCCAACAGCTGATCTGTCGTCGCATTCAATGCATTTGCAATACGCACGGTCATTTCCAGACTGGGCTTTACCCGGCCGTTTTCGATTTGACCGATATGGCTTGTAGAGCACCCGCACTTTTCCGCAAGATCCTCCTGCCTAAGCTCCTGTGTAACACGGAGCCGCCGGATATTTTGTCCTAAAATCTTATAGTCCACTGCACATTTCTCCTTGACCATATTTTAGTGGACTCTTTTGCAAAATGGAAGAAAGCATAAATTGTATACACGCACTATAAGTGTGATATTCAGAGTTTTCTTTGTATTATCCCATCTAAAAAGTAAATGGGTCTGCTAATACTGTCAGCAGACCCATTTACACTTAATCAAAGATGTCCAGGTTATTGAGCATCTGCGTAATATCTGCCTCCAAAGCCGCAGAGGTTTCTGGAGTTGAAGGCCCTGTCCCCGGTTCGGTCATGTGGAGTTCGGACAGCCGCTCTTCAACAATATGCCGTACCAACGCTTCTATTTGATGCTGGTCAAACGCAGCAGACAGTTTGACCTCTATTCTATGTTCGTCGGACTGCAGTTCCGGATGAGCATGGATATAATCGTTCAGTGCCGCAACAATCACTGCACTTTTGCGGTTGCCCAGGCTTTCCAGCAGTTCCCCTACACGGATTTGCTCCTCACTGTCCGCCCCAAATTGCAGAGAGAACCTGTATTTTCCATCTTTTTTCACGGTGTATCCCTCCGCCCCTTATACAGGACGATGGGATAGCTGCACTCTGCCAAGCAGTTCGTATCCGAGGGCATTGGCATTGGGGGATTCCACAAAATCCGCCTTGGCGACCAGTGGGGACTCTTCCAAAAACGGTCTGAGCAGCAGGCTCCCGCCGCCAATAAATACTGCCGGGTTGGAGCGGAGGTCCACTTGCAGCTCTCGCAGCTGGTTCAGGATATCCTGTGCGTGGAGTCTGGTAGCGCTGCGGATCGTCTGCTTGACATCCTCCGGCAAAATCGTTTCCTGTCCGGAAAGGACTGCGCTGATGTGCTCGTCCTCGATACGCATATCGTGGAGCGCACCCACCTTCCGGATGATCTCATTGTTCATGGTGATGATGCCGGTTTCCAGAGACCGGCAGAACTGAAGGTCTGGCTTGCCGTTTTTCAGAAGCAGAACATCCGTTGTATAGCCGCCAATATCGATGATAAATACCCGGAGCATATTGACCACCATGCTGCTCTGGGGTACAACAGCGGCATAGGCCTGCGGGAACACCATGACCTTATCGATCATAATGCTGTACGGCTTATCCTTATAAACAAATTTGATAATGCCGTCTCGTTTGAAATACCGGGTGAATTTGTCCTTGAGTACGCCGTAATGCTCCGGCGGCAATCCGACCGCCAACTGGATCTGTTCGACGGGGCTATATCGTCCGGTATCCTCAAGCTCCTTTGCAATAGCAAACAGCGTCAGGATAAAATAGCGCTCGTCCTGCGTTTTGTCGCGCATATAGCTCAGGCGCTTTCCGCTGGTTGTCCAGTACCGCCCGTCATATTCCAGGATTTCATCCGCCATCGGCGGCTTGACAGTGTGCTCAGACAGCCCGGAAACAAAGGAATGGTGCGGCGTTTTGATGGCATAGTTGCCATGGTCAATTGCAATCAACATATAAGGTTCCTCCTATATTTCAGCTTTGAATTTTCATTATCATTACACGGATCAGTATGCGTATTTACAACGGGAATACGCATTGCAGGGTAAAATAAGCATGAAAAAAGGACAAAGCCGAAGCTCTGTCCTTTATCAGTTGAGATTCGTCAGATCCTATCCAGAAGCTCTGCCGGCTTGATTGCCGTCACTTTGCTTTCTGAAAAATCTTTAATGTTTCTCGTCACAATGTAATTTGCCTTTATCCGTGTTGCGCAGGCACTCTGTATGGCATCTTCATAATCCTTAAATCTCATATCCGCCGCTTTTTTCAGATCATCAGTCTTCAAATCAGCCACTGAAAAAATAAGCATCAAACTGTCAAGGATCTCTCTTGTTTTATCTGCATCCAATTCCTTTCTCAAAATGTACATGATATTGGGAATAGAAAGGGCAGATATTACTCCTGATATCTTTTTGACCTCACACAGCTTAAATATTTTGGCTGAGTCCTCATAGAAATCCGGACGCTTGCAGAGCACATCCAAAATGATGTTTGTATCAATTAGTACCTTCATATTTCAGCATACGCTCCGCATTGGCTTCCTTATCGTCATAATCGCCTTTTAATACGCCAAGCAACGAATCCGTCAAAAAAGAAACGCTTTTTTCGTGAGAAACCAGCCGAGCAACCTCCTTTCCGTTTTTCATAACGATGATCTCTCCGCCGGCTTGAACCATTTGAAGATATTTTCCGAAATTGTTCTGAACTTCGGTTGCGGTTGCAGTTGTCATAAAATCGCCTCCTTTTAGCTAATATCAGTATACTCGATTTTATCCATTTTGTCAATGGGATTAGCTAATATTATTATGTCAAGTTTTCGCCATTTTATTATTGAGAATTGAACGGCAAGAAGAGACGAGAATAATTCCCGCCTCTTCCTGCTTACTGTGATTGCTTTTTCCGGAAAAGATACTCCCAGATATAATCGTCAAGTCCTTTGTACGCTGGATCCCACAGATAGGTGCCATACCGGAAACCCATATCACCGAGCAGCTGCAGAAGATTGTTATACCCGTTCTGCACATGATGATTGGTTGCGAAATCCATATCGAAAGCCGTTTTGATTTCAACCAACCCTTCGCTGCGCAGTTCTGTCAGAGTCAGTTCAAGCTGCGTTAGGGTATTCACACCCGGGACGGCCAGAACCGTCAGACCGGTAAGCGCGTTTATTACATCCGCTTTCATCGGGCCTTCTGTCAAAACAAGCATCGGGCGTACAGGACCGGACAAATGCGTCCAGCCCTCAGCTTTACAGCCGTCTTTTTTCTCGGTGCTGGAAACCCATCGGAATTTGCGTTTTTCTACATTGTCCCGACGGTTCTGCAAGCCCTGGATTCTCCCGTAATGGTCTCGCACGGGAATCAGGATGCCGCGTTTCTCATGGATAAAGGTCCATGCACCGCTGTCATCCCGATAAAATCCGGGCACACCGGCAAGATATAGCCCATCAGACTGTAACTGCTTTGCAATCTGCGTCATACCAACGACCGGCGTTGTTTTATATCCGAGCCTTTCGATATCTGCATCCGTCAGGCCTCGTCCGAGTAGGTTATCCCTGTGGTCAGAGGCCAGCGTGAGTTTGGAGAGCAATGCACTATAGGTTGCATGGCGTGCGTCGATATCCGTTAATGGGCATTCCGTATCCGCTTTCGGCAGAATCTTCTGCCGCGGGCGCGAAGCATTCTCAGGTACTCCCATTCGTGCCAGAATCGCTTTGCGGACTTCGTCGCGCGGAATGCCGGTATATAACGCATATAAATCGAATATTCCGCCGGAAGCGCCACAGCGCGGGCAACGAAAGACTTCCTTTTTCAAGTTGATATTCAAATGCTTTTTCCGAGGGTTCTCGTCACAGCATGGACACTGTACATAGTACGAGCTTTGACCGGACGAGGGATACGGTATCCCAAGCAGTGAGATAATATCCCACATATGAATCTTTTCCATACAACCTCCTTTCCGGGGGCGGCAGACTTTCTGCCGCCCCCGAATTTATTCTGCTTCACGCTGAAGCTTTCTGTTGTGCATATTCGCAGATTAGCTTTGCTGCATTGCGAATTTCCTCGCCGCCCGTAAACTTTGTTGCACACCACTGGATCGCTTTCGGGTCCATCTGCAATACATCACCCAGCGTCTTTCCGCCGTACTTGGTTATCGGGCAAGGAACACGCATGGCCTGTTCGACCTTTTCCTCAAAAGTGAGTTCTCTTTGCGGTTGTACTGTGGGCTCTACGGTGTATTCTTCCTCCGTTTCCGAATCGGGTGTAACAGCAGAGCCTTCGTGAGATGCACTGCTGGCTGCCAGAGCACTGTTGCCCTTCAGTTCATCAGTGGCAGTATCTTCAAATTCATCACCTGCCATAGAAAACTGCAAACCGAAGCCGGCATTACGCAGCGCAATACCGACGGCTGCTGTCTGTGCCCATTCACGAGGCGAAACAGAAGGTTTATCCGCCAGGTATCCGCGAGAGGCTGTTGCCTCGGCAAGATAGCATTCCGCACCGTCCTTGTAGCTTGGGTATACCTTAGCTGTTGCCACAAAGCAATCCTTTCCGGGTGATACCGTAATGGCAATACGCCCTTCGGGATACTTCATACGAAACCACGCCATCTGGATCATTACCGGGAGGCGCTTACGCACCTCACCGGTTTCCAGGTCGGTATAATCTACCGCAAACGGTGTCGGATCGAATCCGTCCACCTTGTTGATTCCTTCGATTTTGGCAAGCATAGCCGCCTTATCATTCGAGTTGTTCTGACTCATTAGAAAGCCTCCTTAGAAATTGATATAGGTGTTACGATACTGCATCCATACGGGCAGAATCGTCTTGATGTAATTGTTGATGCAGGTTTTGTACTGTTCCTGTGTGGATGCATTAAAGCTGGAGAAACGCTTGCGTCCGTCCTGCGCTACTTGCGTAAAGGACTGCAGAGCGGTTTCACGCTTTTTCTGCCCCTCGGCATCCGTCTTAGGGCCGAACTTGCGCTCATTCAGCGTAAAGCGCACATAGGCATCTACGAGTTGGAAATGGAATCCCATAGATTTGGTGTCCATCGTGACCGGTGCAGATTTGCACAGACTCTCAAAGGTCTCCAGCACACAAATGCGGTAGTTCAGCTCCTGCATGATCAGCACCTGATCAAGCGGCAAACTGTTTGCTGCGATCTGCTCTCGGATCTCATTCTGCCGTTTCCGGTACTGTTCCAAAATTGTTGCCATAGCAATTGCCTCCTTCATTTTTGATTCCATACTCTTTTTCCGCTTCCGCCTTAGTCAGTCCGATAATGACGCCGAAGGCACGGATAAAATCTTCTCTGGCTACACGCAAAGTCTCACCGTCCTCATATTCAAGGATGACTTTATCGTCTTCGTAGCTCCACTTTTCAAGCCACGGTTCGTGTTTCATGGCTGACTCCTTTCATTGCATAGCGGCCTGCAGGCGTTTTGCCAAACAGGTGCCGCGTTTTTCTGTGTCGGTTTTCTTGATTGCCATACACAAAGCACGACGCTCACCGACAATGATGACATTTTCTTTGCCGCGGGTAATGGCGGTATACACCAGAGGCCGTGTCAGCATGACGTAGTGGGCGCATTGCAGGTTGATGATCACGGATCTGTATTCCGAGCCTTGCGACTTATGGATGGTAGAAGCATAACCCAAATCCAACATATCAAGCTGACTCGTGTCATACTCAGCCATTCGTCCGTCTCCGAAATCAATCGTGACGGTCGTCTCGTCACCGGCTTTGCAGATTTTTGTGATATACCCGATGTCGCCGTTACTGATTTCATCGCAGTTTTTGATTTGCATCACCTTATCGCCGCAGCGGAACTTTCTCGTCCCGTGAGTGACCTCAGCCTTGTCCGGCGCAGGAGGATTGATTTTCTCCCGCAGCAGCTCGTTGAGCGCATTGACGCCGGTTTCGGTTTTCTGCCGGTATGGTGAGAGCAATGCGACATTGTCCACACCGTATTTGGCAGTTTCCTGCAAGTACAATTCCACGATTTTTTCTGCGGACTTGGGAATGCTCGCCGAGTCGTAAAACTGAAAGTCGCTGCCATACTCAAGACTCATATTCCCGTGACGGATCAGTTTCGCATTGGTCGCTATCCGGCTGCCAGCTGTTTGACGGAAGATTTTATCCAGCTTCACGACCGGCACGATACCACTTGCGATCATTTCGCTCAGCACCGCCCCGGGTCCGACAGATGGCAACTGATCAGCGTCTCCGATAAGGATCAGCTGACTGCCCGGTTTTACAGAGTCAAACAGATCTCCTGCAAGGTAGATATCCAGCATAGATACCTCATCGACCAGAATCAGGTCGGCATCCAGCGTTTCAGGATCACCGTATTCTCCGTCCTCGCCGGCAATCAGCCCCAAAGCCTTATGAACCGTAGAGGCCGGGAAGCCGGTTGACTGCTCCATACGCCTTGCGGCACGCCCTGTCGGCGCACAGCACACGATCTCCTTTGACGGATGATTGCGGCTATAGATGCCGAGCAAAGCTTTTTGCAGCATCGTCTTGCCGGTACCGGGACCGCCGGTAATAATGCAAAGGCCGCTGGTAAGCGCCGTTTTGATTGCCTGCCGCTGTTCAGGAGCCAGACGCACCCTCAAACGGCTTTCCTCGCGGTCGAGCTCGTAGTCCAAGTCGCCATAAGTGCAGGGATTTTGATGGCGGAGCTGATACCGGATTAAATCGGCGAGCTTTTCTTCGGCTTTTGCCGTTTTCTCCCGATAAACGCAGCTTTCATAGGTCCGCATTCTTCCGTCAAGGATAAGACGGTTGGCACGGGCTGCAATCATTTGATCGGTGAGTTCCGGCGTCTCCAGAGTTTTTCGGCAAGCGGTAATAAAACCATCCCGATCCATACACAAATTTCCGCGGCCTTCCGCATCGGTCAGCGTGTAGAGAATACCTTCATCCACACGCTCCGTAGACAGGCGGTCGATGCCCATATTCATGGCAATCTTATCTGCCGTCTTGAAGCCAACGCCGACCATTTCGCAGAGCTTATACGGATGGTTCTTGACGATATCCATCGTCTGCTCCCCGTATTCTTTGTAGAGCTTTACAGCACGGTTCGGTGTGATTCCATGCGGTGAGAGAAAAGCCACCACATCACGGGCGCCTCGGTTGGCAAGATAGGAATCGCAGATTTTTTTGAGCTTATTCTGGCTGATACCGGAGATGGTCAAAAGCATTTCCGGCTTCTTGTCCAGCACCTCCAGCGCCATGTTCCCAAACGCATCATAGATACGCTCCGCCATTTTCGGACCGATGCCTTTGATCTGCCCGGACGAGAGATAGGCAACGATGCCTTCTCGGGTCGGAATGATCTGTTCCTCGTACCCCTCGACATCATACTGAATGCCGTATTTGGGATCCTTTCGCCAGTGTCCGCGCATTTCATAGCGCATATTGCTGGCGGTAGGCAGGCAGTACCCGACGGCCTTGATTTGTGTAATGGTATTGCCGCTGCTATCCTTCAGTTTCTCACACGGACGGTAAAGTGCAATCATAAAACTTGCCGCATCCACCGCACCGGTACCGGAAGGATAGATCATTTTTTCAAATTGGCATAACAATGTCATTACTCCTTTCGCTTTGTTCCGGAAAACAAAGAACTCCCGAAAACGCAGCGAAATACTGCTTCTCAGGAGTTCTTTGTGATGCGGCATACTCATTTGAACAGTGCCGCATTTTCCAGATAGGATTCGGGATCCGTAAACGCCATCGGAAAGTTTTCACGATCCAGCTTTACGGATTTCTTATTCCCGTTGTTTTGTGTGACGAGTTTCTGCACCTCCAGATACAAGCCTTCGTCAAATACCGTAATCGGCATACGAAGCAAGGCCGCCTTGGCGATTTCGCCGCGCATACCGTTGCTGAGCCTATTTCCACATACGAGCATAATATCGCTTTGCTCCAGTATCTCCAGACCGAACCGGAGCGCAATGGCTCGTTCGGCAGGGATCTCATCACAAAGCAAAAGCGGCAGATACGCATGAGGCGCAGCGGCATTCATGTTCATTTTCTTGTTTGCGTAGAACATATAAGCTCTGGCCGTGCGCAGGTTCTTTTCGCACTGCTCGCGGGTGTCCGCCCGGAAGGGGGAGCACACATAGGCTCTTTTGCGGTAGCGATCAGCGGAAGCCAACTGATACATCAGCTCCTGCTGCCAGTATTGGTGATAGATATTATCCATAGTAGGACTCCTTTCTTAAAGTGGTTGTACACTGACCTTGACCTTACGGCTCTGTGTAGTTTTCATCACATCCGGCAGAATCGTCGGATACTTTGCCTTCAGAACCTTGGAATCGGGTCGTGTAGTGGATTTGGTGACGTAATCAATGAGAAGCTTATCCGATGTCGTCGTAAGGACGCCATGCTCATGCTCCTTCATGATTTCGGCAATTCGCACGCTGTGTGCTTCGATCTCCTTTTCATAAGTTTTGATTTCACGGTTGCACTCCGTGATTTTGCCCTGCAACAGAGCGATCCGACGCAGTGCGTTTTCTTGTTTGGCGGAAAACTCGATGGTCGGCAGCCCAGACTGGCTTTCTCCATAGATACGGGCCAGCGATTCAAGCGCCAGCTGCGGCGCTACACCGGACATTGTAGGCGGCTTATCATGTTCCAGACTCCATATCCATTCGTCGAGGCGCTCAAAGATCATATCTTCCTTGGCTTTATCCCGGGTGATATCCGGAATTGCCAGGTCGTTGTCCGGGTTGTTTCCCCAGATTGCGGAGAACGAACCGATGTTGACATCAGCAACGGCCAGATAGAATCGCAGCTGCAATTCATAGTACAAAGGAATGGCACCATCGTCCCACTCACTTGCTTTATGATAGGTGCAGCTCTTGCACTCCAGGATGCCGGGCTCTCCGTCAGGGGCACGCTCAAAACGCCGATCGAAGTTGGCAAGCGCATACGGATGGTCTGCGTGTTGGTACAGATTCGTGTCCTCATACACGCGGTTCCCGGTTTTCTTGGCATACCAATGTGCTGCGATCGGTTCAAGCAAATGCCCCATCTCAAGCTGATTGGCGTTGCTTTTTGCAGGCGGTTTCATCCGTCCCTTTTTGATCATCCACAGTTCCAGCGGCGTTGTCCAAGGGGAGACCCCGAAGACGGCTGCCACATCACTGCCACCGACCGTATAAGGGATTTTACCGGACGGACCGTGCATGCGGGCTGCCAACCACTGGGCGTTGGTCATTCCGGCAGTATCGCATAGGATATTCGGTGCCGCCATCAGTAGCTCACCGCCTTTGCCAAATCAAAATCACTCCATTTGAGTGTGAGCGCACGCGCCATATTTTCCTCGACAACGAGGAGCTTGCTCTCAGGAAACTTATCCGTTTTGAGAATAAACGGGATTTCCTGCATGGCTAAAAACACATCGTGTGCCGTGGCAGGGCCTCCGCCGTAGGACATCTCAAACATGGCGATTGCCTCGACCGCCGCCTTTTTAGGAAGGCTGAGCTTTTTACATACCCGCGTCATGGCATTGATCGGGAAATCCAGATGGATCTCCATCAGCGCCTGCAGCTTAGCGATGCTGTCACCAAACTGGGCAAACAGTTGATCCAGCGCCGTATCAAAGTCAGCAACCTTGGATTGATGCCGATGATCTACGGCTATGCAGCCGCCGATATGGATAGAGTGCTTGCCGTTCACCAGAAGCGCAGAGACCTTTGCCGAGGCGACACCGGTATCCGATGTCATAAAGCGGATACCCGGCATCAGTTTGGATGCCATCGTCGCTTTGCCCTGGGCAGCCAGCACCTTTGCGTAGGTCCCGAGCAGGTCTTCCTTCTGGTCAGGCATTCGCCATGAGGCACTGACCAGGGAATGGTCACAGTACCCAGACTCAAACTCGTTCCCGGAGAACCGTGCATCAAGTTTTGCCTGCAGTACTTTCAGCAGTTCGTCGATCGGAAGGACGGAATAATCCACCTCATCACCGGAGTGAACGGCAGAGATTTTTTCGTCCCGGATCAGCAAGAGCGCATCCGCCGAATACAGCTTCAGGCATTCGTTGAGCACTTCGGCCAATACCTCGCGGCTGAGTTTGGGGAGCGCAGTGCCTCCGATCTTCGCTCTGTCGAGCAGGCTTTTGTAGGCTGTCATACGGACCGGATAGAGTTCTCCGTTTACACGCATGGCAAGCCCGAGATTTTCTGCCGTATCCTTTACAGCTTCCTGTGATGTTCCTGCGGCAAACGCCGACAAATTACCGATGAGAGGCGAGGACTCGCCGAGAGGTTCCACCTGCAGGTCAGCGACCTTGCAGCGGATCCAACGGCTGTTCTTTGCCTGCTCCTCATGATAATCCAGCAGCATCGTGTAGGAACTGAACAGCGTATAATAGCTGTCCTGGCATGGTTTTTGCATCATAATGAAATGCTCCTTTCTTTGATTTTGACGGCAATGCCGCCTTGATATATGACAAAAGCCAGCACCCCTGAAGGACTGCTGGCTTTATGCCCGAATGAACTGGCCGGAAACAAAAAAAGTGTCATTTGCAATAACGCAAATGACACTGTGATAACTCTGTTAAACTATGCTTGGATCAGGCCCAAACTTGATACTTACATAGGTAGTATAACAGAAAACTTCGCAATAGTCAATCCATTCGCCGGAAAAGAGCATTTTCAGCACGAATCAATTTACATTCTTACTTCATAAGACTGAAATTTGCAGTCGGAATGTAAACGCACATTAGTTTAAGCCATCGCAGGCTTTCGTGCATCGATATAGAGATCGATGTCATGAATGATATAGTTTGTGCCAGTGGTGTGAAGCGCCTCGTAGCAGGCGTACAGGTAATCCCACACGCGATATTTACTGAACAGCTCATCAAGCTGTCTGCCGGTCAGTTTTTTTGCATATTTGTATTGCTCGGCACAAAATATCATAAATTTTCCTTGCTTTGTCATGTTGATGCTCCTCAAGAGTATAATCTATCCTTACACATCGGGAAATTCGATTTTCCCCGTCTTTTCTTCCTGTTCCAAAAGCGAATACAACATATCGGTACTGTATTGCCAAACTTTTGTATCCTCCTGCTCAAGGATGGCATACAATTCCGAATTGTACAACTTTGTGATTGCATCATTTTCGGAAATGCTTTTCTTTTTTGCAATCATTTCCACAAGGTCAGCACTGATGTAAGGCATAATTGCTGCAAATTGCTCCTGATTCATGTTATTTGTTCTCCGTCCTGATCTCTTTCACTTTGATAAACTGGATAAAGGAAAGTATCTAAATCAAAAATTCAGTATCTGTGCGATTTCTTCTACAGTATCGAGTACCACATGAAACTTCAAATTCCCAATATATTTGTTCTCAGCTATGTAGTTGTCCCACAGCAGATACATTTGAGGCTCTTCACGCAAGTCTTTCAAGATATCCTTCCAGTCTTTGATATCCTCAAGAGATTCCCGTTTCTGTGCCGTATGTAATACGGCTGCTTTGAGAACATCCACGCGAATCTCCGATTTCCGACTACGGTACAGTGTATGAAGGTCGTAGAAATCTCTTGCTCTTGTGGTACCGATATTGCGCCGAATGATCGTTTCGTACTTTTCGGCCAACACGGTCTCAAGAGTATAGGCCATGACCGGTACGGTTTTATCCTCAAATAACATCGGAAAATCATATTGCACTGCAGCCGGAGTGATCATATCGCCGGTCGTTACATCTATCTTCATTGGTGCATCGATTTTTCCGTACTTTGCACGCAAATGCACCCGAAAGTTATTATAAGCATCTTCTTCTCGGATAGGCTCAATACTCTCATATTCAAAGCGTATACCATCACCAACATCCACCGTCAAAATTTCCTTGATGATTCGGACAATATCATCCTCTTCCATTTGAATTCCACGGACGGTAGTATCCATATCCATTGTAGTTCGCTCGCCGATGCCGATCATTGAGGAAATCAACAGTCCACCTTTGAGGATAAAATTCTTCTGGTAGTCCGAATTAGCCAAACGATCCAAAATCCTTTCAAACAGAAACATCTGTAAAACTTCCTGCGCCCGGAGATTCTTTTTCGTTGCCATACTGCGTATGGTCCCTTTTAATTGTTCCGGCGTTTTCATTATAATACCTCCATATAGGTTCTGATTTTATCTTCTATTCCGAACAGCTTCCCGTATTTCAACAGTTTCCGATTGTTGGGTTTAGCCTTGAAATAATCCTTGATTGCCTGCGTGTATAGCTGCATATCCATCTGCTCCTTATTACGGATCAAATCACAAAGGCATCGCTCTTTATCATATAATTTTATTTCTGCACCCTGTGGTGAGCGCGTCTGTGTGATACCAATCTCATAGACATCTCTCGGCAAATAGTGGCATCGCAAATTCGGATTATCCCGTTTTAATACAGAGATATTTTTATCTCTTGGGATTGTAATGTCATATATGTGTGGCGTTCGGTCTGAAAGCCCCCATAGGTACAGCGCCGTACCATAAGAGAAAACAGCATCACGGCACTGCCCCTGAAGCAATGCATATTCGTCCGGCATGCCATCCGCAAGCACATATAGTCCTTTGCGTACCTGCTCTAACTTCCCAGCATCGGTATATTTGCGCAACATAGGTCTGCTGATACCAAGCGCCTCAACCTGGGCTGTCCGAACAAATCCGTTGTTTGCCTCAGCCAATTCATTTATTCGTGTCCAAATCTGATCCATGGCACACACCTCCTTGCAAAGGCATTTACATTCTTACTTCACATTATATCAAACGGCAGTAAAAATGTAAATGCCTTTTTCAAATATTAGTGTGTCCAAATTGCAAACTTCTATGCGAAAAGGGATGCCACCGAAGTGACATCCCTCCCATAACGGTTACTATGCTGCATTCCTGTTCAATGACCACATGCCTCGCCCGTCATGGGTGAAGTGCATGGGATTGATCTGCAGCGTTTGGCGGATCTTTTCTTTCCACCATTTGTTTGCCTGTGCCTTTTTATGCGGTTCGATCTGTTCATAGAGAAAGGAAAGAGCCACCGGCTCCTTGCATTGCTCCAAAACTGCCGCAACCACATCACGCCAGGTTGCTCCCGGCATATCGCGGATATCTACCGCTGAGTTCTGTGTCATCAAAATCGGAATGAGCACAGGAGAGTCCTTGCGAACGATCATAACATACTCATGCAGGATAGGGATAAACTTGCCACTGTACTGCGTCCGATCCGAAAAGCAGTTGTGCTGTGCCTTGATGATGATATTCTCCAAGGTGCCGGGCTTTGTGATTTCGGCAAGCATACTGTAAAGTTTGCCTTTCTTTTTGATGTCACCCATCAGGACAGCCATCCGACTGCCGTTTTCAAGTGCAGCGAACTGCTTCATCATCGCATAGTTCATTGCTTTGACGAAATCGTCCCACTTGGCGATTCTGGACAGATCCAAGGGTATCGGATCATACCCGTACTTCTGTTGCACGTCAGATGCTTTGTACATCACATCGGAGTATTTGATGATGTCCCAGTACGGAGGATGCCAGAATACAAATTCCGGGCGTTCCGGAATATCGCAGTTCATAATATCGAACCCGCTGTGCAGGTCGTAGAGATGACTGCGGATACCGGCCTTATCAGCCGCCGCCTTGGTCGTCCCGCTCCCACACATATAATCGCAGATCTCATTGGGCTTAAAGAACCTGATGAGGTCTTCAATCAGTTTGGGGGAGCAGTTCCCACGGTATCGGTTATCGCCGCCTTCGCCGCGCTCCGGGTAGGAAACAATGCTGGTAAGCGGTTTACGATTACTGGCTTCTTCTTTCACAATGAACCCTCCCGATATCAGCATTTGACTTAGCTTGTATTTCTGCAACCTTGGTTAGAATTTCTTTTAATTCCGGCGAGAAATAAGCATACTCTCGGAGGACACGGGCGGCATCATAATTGCATTGATTCATCAGCACAACATATGCATCGCCGTCTGCAACTGTACAGCCTCCGATTTTCTTGCCCGCATAGTAGCAAGCCGAATCATATTTGTTTTTTCTTCCTACCATATTATCCGCCTTTCACTATCCACCGTTTTCGGTGCATGTTCTAGCAAAGCCTGTATTTTGGAAGAAGACCGGAAGCATAGTTCGGCTAAGCATATACAATACCCGCAGGTGCGCCAGGGTTTAATGCTCATTTGGACTCACCTCCGGATTCAATTTTTGCTGATTCCGTGCCGGAATGCGTATTTCGAGCCAAATACTCACGCAGCAGCGTGTGCGCAGCCTCTGAAACAGCTTCCCAGTAGCACTCCCAATAGATATCGCTCAGTCCTTTGTCGATCATGTTGGGGATACGCTTATCTGTGAGATACCGCTGATATTCTTCTTCCGATAACTCGCCGACTTCTTCCCATTCTTCAACCTGAGAGGCGAAATCCTCATACCGGGATGCATCCAGATAGGTCCTTCCGACATCTCCGATGACCGAAGGTGTCAGAACCACATTGCGTTCTTCCAGAGAAATGGCATAATGGCTTTCACAATAGAATCCATCTAACCACCCTTCATAGGAGTTCTCCGATGTTTCTGTCTGGTATTCCGGTGTTCCGATCCAATCCGAAAGGCAGCCGGAGTCGATCTCGTTTCCGAGCGCTTCATTGAGCCTTGCTCTGGCTTCCAGTGGATCCGAATAAATACTGGACGAATGCCCGGTATTACCGTGAGCAGCCCAATCTTCGCTCAATATGTAGAGCTTGATGGACTTCTTTGACTGACCGGGAACGATAATCATTTCCGGAGCCATAATGACTATGTCGAAGCAAATGTCATCCAGTTCCTTCTTTTCGTCATACAGGTCTGAAAACACCTCTTCCACCTTTGCTATATCCGCCGGTAATACCGGAGGTTCAAAAGAGCAGTAGATGTCCGGGGTATCGTTTTCGGTTTCTTTGTCGTTGCCGTCACGGATTTCAAGGATAGATCCGATAAGGCCGGCATATTCGCTTTGATCACTGCCGATGATCACATCACCGACATGGTATGTGATGCCGTTATACAGAAATTCGGCACCAGGTTTGTTTATAAGCATATGAGCACCTCCTTAAATGTGATAGTCTACGGAAACGAGAACAGTTTCGTTGTCAAGATCATCAATATAAGTATCGATCTGTTCGTGCCAGCTGCTGCTCTCTTTTCCGATGTTGATGTCATTTTTGCTAAGCCATTCGTCTGCATCGACGATATCAGTTACGCCGATGGGATACTTCCACGATTTCGGCATTCCTACGCGGGCAAGGTATTCGTCCAAGGTCTCATCGGCTGCATAGGCGCATTCGCCGCAGTAAAAAATTCCGTTCTCCTGAATCTTTCCATAGTACCCGTCGGGGAGCTTTCCAGTTTGGAATGCTTCTTTGAACTTGTTGTATCGCTCCGTATCCTGAACCGTGTACCAATTTCGCATAACATCCCAGCAGATGTCTTTTTTCCTCGCTGCCGAAACCCACATATATCCTTCGGGTGCTGGGTATTTCTCGCTATCGTTGCACCAACTTCTTTCTCCGAAAGAGTATTCCGTACAGTCTGCTCTCACAAGGAAAGTCACCGGCCATCTGCCGCCGATCTGATACCAGTCCCACATGGCATTGGGGTTGCAATAAAAGCCGTACCCCTTTTCTACCTCGTTGTACTCATATCCGCGATAGTCTTCGGCATATTTCTCAAAGGTCTTATACACCTTCTGCCGAGGACAATTCGGCAGATACTGTATTTTTCGGGATTGCTTCGTGCGTCTGGTATGGTGGAGCGGACCGACCTCGTTTTGGCTGACCTTCCCGTCTACAATGCGGTACTTGCTGGAATACGGATAACTTCCGCATTCAACGATCTTTCCGTTTGGAAGCTTCAGGCAGTCTATGGACTTAGCGTAGTCGGATTTCAGTTCCTCGGTCATGTCAGCAAATTCCATGTACTCCTCTGATGCTTCGGCACTGTACGGTGCCATAACTTCTTCTACCGCAGCTACAAGCTGGCGAGCGAAACTTGTTGTCCTTCCCATGAGGGAGCACAGCGTAATCTCCGCCATAATATTCTTAGCCTGCTCTTTCTTTTGATCCTGTAGCAACTCGATGGCTTGTAGGACCTCGGCATTTTCCTGCGGATCCTCCTCCACAGGAGGCATCTGCACGATCACCAGTGCTTTGAAATGCATAATGATATTCCTTTCTAAAAGTGGATGGGCAACCGTGCGATATGACTGGCTGCCCATCCGTTTGTCGTATTTTGATGTGTTTATACCCGAATATGACGCTTGACCACACCGGCCAGTTTCGTGGGCAGTTGATTTAAGTCAGTAATATCGAGGAAGGAATCTCCGTAGATCCGCTCGATATTCTGCTTGTCGTCGCCGATCGCAGCAGCAACAAAAAGAATGCCTTTGCGGGTGTATTCCTGTTTGATCCCCCGCAGATCTTCCTCAGCGGCTGTGCCATAGTATCCAGTGTCAGCAGGCTGCCCGTCCGACACCAGAATGAGAAGCTTCACGACCTCTGGCCGCTTGGAAAGAGCCTCCGCTACATAGCGCAGCGCTGCTCCGTCACGGTTGCTGTCACGGGCGCTGATATCCATCAGCCTGTACTTATCATCATTGTCAAAGCCGTCGAATTCAGCATAGGAGTAAAGCTCCACAGAGTCTTTTCCGCCGTGATAGCCGCTCGAATGCCCGTATACCATCACGGGAATTTCAAGGCTATCGCAGAAATCGTACAGAATGATGGCTGCGGCTCTGGCGTATGTGCTGCGGTCGCAGGAGCACATGGAACCGGATTCATCCAAAAGAAGGCCTACCGCAAGTTCAGGAACTTCATTGGGCAGATTGTTCTTATAAAACACTCTACCGTCATTTCGGCACAATGCGTGAGCATCCAGGCGTCGTCCCATAATGAGACCGGTCTGCTTGCCACCACGCCGGTTTTCCTTGAACTGCCGCAGGAGACTTTTTTGAAGCTGCCGGGAAATACTGATGAGCGGGGTGCAGACCGCATCGTATTGCTCCACAAGCTCCGGGTCAACGGATGCAATGCGGTTCACTCGGATGTTGACGCCGCTGTGAATATCTCCGTAGGAAATGCTCTGTGCCGCTTCATTCAACTCCTGAATACGTTCGCTTTCCAGTTCCTCACAGGCGGCTTTTTCTGCCATGTTGTCCAGTACCCGTTCGATGTCCGAGGCAGCACGGTCATATTGCTCACGCTGATACTCGGAATTTTTCGTCACAGAGCCGCCTGTAGGTGCATGAACGCTTTCCGTTTGCTGTAATGGGATTCTTCCTTTTTCAGATTCGGAAGTTTCCTGCTTTCCGGAGTTGGTGCTTTTTCCAACGGGCTGGGCATTTTCGGCTTCCTTGCCTTGATTTTGAGCCTCACCAGACGCAGACGCAAAATTTTCGCCTTCCGATTCAGTCTGGGGAGAAGTGCTTTCGTTGTCAGACTCACTTTCTGCAGCTTCAGACTTCGTTTCAGCTCTTGCTGCAGCCGTTGCCAATCCACCGGGACTGCCGGATGCCTCTGGAACAGGAGTACTAGTCCCACTGCCGGTTTCAGATGTGCCAGCAATGGACCCCAGAACCGCCGAGAGTATTTCTGCAGCCGTGGCTGTGCCGCCTGCGGCTTCCGCTTCTTCCTGACGCTCTTTGCAAACCTCGCAGAAATCCTGAATGTACTCCCAGTAGCGGATCATTACAATGTTGACGGCATTCCACCGCTCTTTACCGGAACCGTCCATCAGGGCCTCGTCAATGACGTCGATCAGGCTGAATACCGTCTGCACACGCTCGTCGGTTTTTGGCTCGTCACCGTATTTAATCTTCCCAAATTTGGCATAGGAGAGCATGATCTGCAGGATACTTTCAAAAATATGCCTGCCTTCATCCGTCTCTCTGGCAACCAGCTCTGTCACCGTATCGATTTCATCAAAATGGCGTTCACGAAGCGTTTCCAGACCATAGCCGAGCGTGCCGGGGAAGCTGTTCAGCATCCGGTTTTCGATGTATCCGTCCTCTATGATATTGGCGATGTTCGCTGCAATCTGGTGGACCATCTGCAGGTTCTTCGGGTCCTCCTTGACATACTCCCAGAACGCTTTTTCGTTCCGGGCATCCGCCGCCAACCGGAAAGCCGGTGGGCGAGGATACCACTTGAAGCTGTCCAGATAGTTGTGATAGGTCTGGGCAGAAAGAAAATCGGTAAAGAGTACATGGCCCAACTCGTGTGCAAACATACCGCACACGATCTGATACCGATTTTCCCGCCCTTTGACCTTGGTCACCAGTGGATGCCCGGTATTGATACGGATCTGCATATTGTCTGTTGATGCCGTAAAGGCATCCTTTGGCTTCCAGTACAGGTTCACACGGACCCGGCGATTATAATGATACCGTCTGGTCTGTGCCGCTGCCATATCCTCGAAGTGGCCTGCCAACATACGGGAGGAAAAGAACTGCTTGTCTGTGATTTTGCTGCGTTTCTCGTTGAGACGCTGTTTGACTAATTTATGATTCACCCTTGCCATTTAGGGTAGCCTCCTTTCTCTAAAATTGTTATGCCGATGCCTTATGCCGTTTCGGCGCAAAAATTGGCTCCAGAACCGTACTGATCAATGCTTCCCGGTCAAACGCATCTGCTGTAGCTTTGCTGATGATGGTATACAGCGCCGATTCGTAGATGTCCCCGGTGATTTGACTGCTGATGATCCAGTCGATCAGACTACGCATGCCGTAAGAGCCGTCCGTGATACTGTTTTTGCGGCAGTATTCCGCAAGGTCATTGACCACCTGCACCATCTTGGACACCTCATACTCATCCGTAGCACCTGTGACTGACATGGCACGCTGCGCCATCACTTCGGGACTTGGCAGCTCCACATCCCGCACCAGACTCATTCGGTCAAGCACGGACTGGTTCATGCCGCGGCAGCCTTCATAGCTGGTGTTGGTCGTTACGACCACGACAGCATCTGGGTGCCGCTGAATGACCTCGCCGGTCGGCAGTGTGATAGAACCGGATTGTTCCAAAAGAGAGTTCAGGCCCACAAGCACGCCTGGCTGGACGATCGTGGATGGTTCCTGTATCTCGATCACATAGCCATGCTTGAGGGCTTTTACAAAGTCAGTCTCCGCATAGCGATAGGTCTGCCCACTGCTGTTTTTATCCTCCACGGTCCTGGAAAGCTCCCGCACCTTTTCCGTTACACGGTCCAGAACGATGCCCATACAGTCCTGCGAGGTGGCGGCCGTATTCTCTACGCCGGTCAGCGCCATATAGACACCTGCCGGGTCATAGTCCATATCGTCCAGGCCTGGAAGCTGCATCAGCTTTGAAACATTGGCATAGTTGATGCCGCCCATCTGCTTCAGCGCCTCCCGTTCAGCATCCAGCTGAGCATTACCCGTAGATGCGTCCTCGGAGTCCGGGAAGATCATACCGACAAAGTCAAAGATCTCCGTGTTGGCTGAGCAGGTGTATTTCATATATGGCAGACCGAGTCCTGCGGCGATGGCTTTTGCGCCCATCGTCTTGCCCGTACCTGCCGGACCACGCAGCAGGAAATTACGCATCTGCATGGATTTGCCGGTCGTTGCCTTGGCGTGCTTGCAGATATCCACGACCTCCTTCGGAATGATGTACCACTCCGGGAGCTTTGGGATCAGTGCCGCTTCCTGCGGGGTGAAGGTACGCTTGTTCAGCACATACTGCCCCTCGAAGTCGGCGTGGTCAATGCTTTCTGTGGCTGAATAGATCGGTGCCGGACCGGTCTGGGCAAAAATCTTGAATTCACCCGCCAGTACCGTAGTCGGCGTAAAACTTCCGGAATCCAGGTGCGTCTGAGATACACGCATCAGATTGCCTGCCTTATCTACATTGACCTTGATATGGGCAGCACAGCTGTCATCCTTGATACGGCGATAGGCATTGTCGCACATAAGCGCCATGTATTCCGTAGCCTTATCCATATGGGGATAGCCAGCATTCAGCTCGTCCTGGTAAGCATCGAAGTTCTCTTTGAATTCATCATCCTGCATCAGCATCGGAAACAGCGCCATCATGACAGCGGCACCGTCACGGCCGCTGCTGTTCAGAACGTAGTTTTCAAATATCTCTGTGTTCTTATCATAGACGCTGGCTATCAGGCTGCCGGTATTGCTATCGTACACCACCAGATGATAGGCGTCCGGGCCAACGGAGGATTTATACTCGGCCACGGTGCGATGATCGATAACGCCGATGGCGCCTTCGCCGGAACCGTCTATACAATGGCAGACGGCATGGACTGCTTTGATCACCGTTCCACAAAGGGTGGAGGTGGTGCCGTCACCGTATTTGGAGGACACCTTGATTTTCTTATTGACGATGGTGTCGAACGGTGACGGAAGGCTCCGTCCAAAATTAAAAATGTTGTTGATGTATGTTGCCATACTTCATTCCCTTTCTGCACTCAGTGCGATAGATTGATTTTGATCCCCTCCGGAATACATACGGCATCTTCAAGTCCGGCCCGCTTCAGTTCCTGGCAAATATTCTCCCAGCTCTCACGAACTGGCAGTTCATCTGCCGCCAAGATGATTTCGGCCAAGCCCTGACCAATCGCATCGTTGCAACGTCCATTCAGCGCAAAGATGTGGGAATCCGTCCATTCAAATGCAATGAGTTCATAATTTTCCGTTGGCTGCTCTTGGACGGGATCTCCTGCCGATTGCTCTTGAATGGGAGTTTCTGTCGGTCCTTTGGCTGCATTTGCTTTTTCAGGTGCTGTCTGATATTGCAGCCCGACGACCTGAAGATTTTGGATGATGACCTTCGCTCTGCGGTATCCACCGGCTCGGTTGAGCAGGATATAGACTTCCTCACCGAGATCAATACGTTCCATCGCATTTGGCGCTTCCCAGATCCATCTGGCATCCGGATACGCGTTCAGGACGAGCGTTGTCACTTGGTTCGTAATGAGGGAATGGGCCAATTCCTGCAGGTCGTCGTGCGTTGGCAGCGGTACGGGTGCAGGAAGCAGCGGAAGCTGCTGGACTGGGTCAACATTGTTGGCAGACAGATACAGCAGGCGAATTGCGGCGATGAAAATACCGAGAATGATGAGCAGCAGGATCGGCCATAATCTGCAAATAAATGTCAGCAGCGCAAGCTGCCCCAAGACAATGAGCGCATCGTAAGCCAGTTCCCGTTTTCGGTCTTTGTTGTTCATAGATGTCCGTGTCCTTTCTGAACGCAAAACGGCGCACACGAGAAACCTTATCGTTACTCATGTGCGCCGTTGATACGCCCGTTTCATTTATTCAGTTTTCATCGAAGAAGGAATTGCCGCTGCCGAAGGCCTCATAGCCGGTAAAGTCTCCGTTATATGCGGGGGTAGGGGAGGCGGGAGTGGCAGGAGCAGCGTACTGCGTGCGGGTCTCATTGGTATTCTGGCCGTCTTTGGACTTTCCTCCGCCGGAGGCGTATTCAATGTCGTCCAGAATAATGACCATTGCGCTTCTTTTCTCGTGGGTCTGCTGGTCCTCCCAGACATCCTCATCCAGACGACCGATCAGGTTGACAAAAGACCCGTCCTTGAGCTGCATCTTCCGAATACGCTCGCAGACCGGTCCAAAGCCTTTCACTGCCAGATTGACCCACCGGGCGTTATTCTCGGCATTCGGATCATAGACCTTCTTGCCGATTCGAAATCGTACAGCATCGCCTTTCTCCGAAAATCGGATGGCCGCTGCACCGTCATATCCTCTGGATACGACTACTTGGGTTGCAAATACCTTTAACATGGGTACTCCTTTCTGCAGGGATCACCTGCAACAAAAATATTATTTCATCCCGCTTATCACGGGTAGAAACCGACAGAAACAAAAAAGTGCCAATCAGCACGCAGGTGCTCATTGACACTTTGAAAACTCTGATTACTCGGATCTCTCATTGGAAATCTTGAAACTTACAGAGTAAGTATAGCATAGATTTCCGTCACCGTCAATCTGTTCCGGGAATTTGATCTGAAACCATCTTTTCAATCTCGGCCTTGGCAAAGTCCAGCGCAATGATCGCCCTTAGCGCATCAAAGCAACAGTTCCCATCTGCAGACATATTTTCTTCAATCAGACGGCGGATATTCTCTACCAGGTCAAGCAGTTTGTCTCTGTCCGTCATGTTTGGGCCTCTTTTCGTATCTGGACAGCATAGTAGCTGTAGATGCGGTATGCACCGTCACAGCCATATACCGGGGTCTTCTTTGATAGATAGACCGTAACAGCATCCCCAACTTCGGGGCATTTCATTCTTCCCCGTATAAAAACGGTCAAATTCTTCGGGCCATCCTCCTCGTATTCCAGTGTCAGGCTTTTCAGCCGCTTCCGTATGGCCGTTTTCTCGGTTTGCACACTGGTCCCACTCACGGAAATGCAATCGCCGGTAATGCAGGAAAGAAGCAAATGGATAGCGCTCATGGTGAAGAACCCGGCGAAGAGTAAAGAGGGGAGGAAAAGGTAGACATCTCCGAAAGAACAGAACGTTACCAAGAAGCATAGCGTAAATACAGCGGCTGCAGCAATTCGTTGAGCAATCACCCGCTGCAATGCCGTCGGAAGCTGTTCAAATATTTTTTTCAGCGCAGACCACCTCACAATACAAGCACCATCTTCTTTTTCAAAAGCCGCATCAGACCTTGTACGACCACATCCCGGCACGGCGCCGTTTCCATCTGATTTTCAAGGAGATTATCAGCGATCGTGTCGGTCGTATAGATCCGTTCTATCAGACGCTGTCGATTCTCGGTATACAATAGGTCCGTCGCCGGTTCGATGCCGTGTTCCATAAGATACACAAGTTCTGCTACGGTCAGGCGAATACCGGAACCTTTCAGCCATTGCAAGATTCTGCGTTCTGTGCGTCCGAGCATGGGCCGACGCTCTGTGTCTGCCGGACAGAAGATGCACCTGGTTGCGATCCGATAGCGAGAAAGTGCATCGTTCGCAGGCTCCGTTTCGACAAGCCCAAGATTTGCCAGATATGCAACGGATGCCTCCCTGCGATTCGCTGCCTCAGCAAAATCAAAACGGCCATCCAGCCATGTAGAGGCGGTTTCGCCTGTAAGTTCAAACCTTTGCCCACAGTACAGAACAAAAAGAAGCCTTTCCGTTGCCCCTGCCTGTACCGTGCCTTTGGATAGATAGATCATCTTTGCCACCTCGCATACTTTTTACTTACATTACACGAACGGCGCCTTGGATTTACAACGGTCAAACCAAATACAGCATCAGTACGCAGAGACTGATCAGTACGATGGCTCCAACAGCTACGGTGATGACCTTTTTCACCGGGAAAGAATCTGTTTCAAAGCGCTCCTGACCATAGTCAACCGGCAGGACATCTTCATAATAGCCATCATAGCCCTCATTGTATGCCCGCCGGTATTCCTCGTCTGCTGTAGCCCGCTTTTTCCGTTGTTTCTGCTTGGCAGAAGGCGTTCCTTTGTCCACATTTGCCTTCTTGGGCTTGTCCAGTCTTTTGGGTAATTCTTTTCCACATTCTACGCAGAATACAACGGCGCCGTCCGGAATGGCGGCACCGCAATAGGGACAGTATTTCATTTCCACATACTCCTTCCGGTATAATAAAAGTGGGCCTTGATCACAGGCCCACTGATTGACGGTAGTATTATAGCACGATTTCATTTCCGTGTCATCGGCTCTTCTGTGCCACACTTGTGCCATTTTATACGCAGGATAAGGTATTGCACCGGCAGTTTCGTAGGGACCTCGGCCCAACTTCAGCGTACAGGAAAGCGCCACGGGATTTATCTCATGGCGCTTGATGCGGCGTTGAATTTTACGCTACAGGGATTCGTCCATTTCAATGATTCCCAATTGTAAAAACGCAAGTGTGAGCATGGAGAATAGTCGAAAGCCTTGGCCAGACAAATACTCGGTCTCCTGTTTTGTGAATACTGCGTGACTGGCTTCTGAAAACTCGTCTACGTCGAAAGCAATCTGTTCGCTTGAAAGGTATTGTAAGAATTCATCTGCTGCCTTTATCAGTGTACCTTCCGAAATCTTGTTTATCTGAATGTCTGGATTCCCGCCAATATACGCTTTGACGTCCTTTCCAAGCAAAAACTGAGGAACGCTTGCTAGATCTCTGAAATTGGAGATAATATAGCTTTCTATGCTCGGATAGCTCAAAAGCAGCTGTCCCGCTTTATAATTATCATTGTCGTAGGGATTGGTAAGCGAGAGAATGTACTTTTCAATCAATGCGGAATCTGTATTGGATTTTGGGTCACGGTCAAACAGATAGTATATTGCCGACTGATCGACCGGGAACTGATACTGTTCACGCAACGTATCAAATACTTCATCAAGATAGGCTTCGTTCTCACTGATGTCACGGATATTACTTTCCTGCGTGTTGATAACGGCGACCTTTGAAAAGCGGTCATTGCTGCTTTCAAAATAAGTCGGCCTGTTTCTGCGCTTTTCAACATAGCTATATCCAAGAAGGTTGCAGAAGATTTGTCTCAAAATTGAAAACTCCGTCCGGCTGCCTTCTACAATGAAGAGAACTCTTCCGATATGCTTATCTTTATTCAGCTTCATCGTTTACCTCTTTGTATTCAGGAAGCCCGCCAAAAACGCCGCTGACGTACATTTTCTCGATGTTCTGTGCAGAACGTGGCTGCTCGGACGAAAACCGTCTGACAGAACTCCCGTTTTTGTTTTGAAACTCCACCGAATACTCCTGATCCGGGCGGAGAATAGAATTACTGAGCAGGTTCGTCGAATGGGAAACAAACAGCATTTGTGCATGGCCGGCTTTCTCCATGAAGTATCTGACCAGCAGGTTTTCAAGTTCATTGTGGAATCCACTTGAAAACTCGTCGATCAGAAGCATACCTCCGTTTTTGACCACAGTCAGGAACGAAGGAAGGATACGGAGAAGATTCTGATTGCCGAGAGATTCTTCCGAAAAGGGAATCGGAACTTCGATACCTTTTCGCTTGAAGAAGATATACTTCTGATTTTCATCCTCTCCGGCAACCAGGCGCACATTACCGCCCTTGCTCACGTGGTCGTATTCGATGTTTTGCTCAAAATTGTACTCGTCGAAGAAACGGTTGATAGATTCACAACCACCTTTTTCCAGATAACGGGCAACTGAAAGTTCTGTCGGTCCGTAAGAAACGATTTTCCTGTCAAATATGTTGATATAGATAGAACGTTTCAGGTAGTCCATCCACGCACTCAGAACAGAGTTGGATGCGAACTTTGTATTGAAGTACAGTGTTCTCAGAAATAGCGTATTTTTTCCGACATCCGTTTCGTCGTAGTTTACACCGTTCGGTTCGGCAATGTATGATTTCGCAGAAAGCCCCATTCTTTCGAGCATGAGTGTGTCACCAAGCCAGAGCTTTTCGGAAATCATATCTTTCTTTACGTCTACCTCAAAGAAATATTTTACCGTTTCCTCCTCGATCAGGAATTCGTAAGAGAGAGAATAACGGGGGCTACCTCCGAACATGCAGAGAAAAATACCGGAATTCAGATCCCGTTCAGAAAAGAGAAAGTCAAGGAGCAGTTTCACTCCGAGGATGATCGTAGACTTACCGGAAGCGTTTGCACCAACAAAAATGCAGCCTTTTAGAACACCGTTATCCGCAACATTCTGCGGAAGAATCGTATAGTTGGTTTTGATAAGATCAATCGTGGTCTTTTTTTTGAATGACTTGAAGTTATCAAGTGTAATTTTGGTAAGCATAATCTTGTCCTCCATAACGCATTTGCTACTGCATTAGTATTATACCACAGGACGCAGAAAATGCAACTAATTTACGGGCTGATTTTGCGTAAACGTAAAAAAATTACGGTCACATGAGGAAAACCGGTCCTGCCAAGCCAGAGGCGCAGCAGGACCGGTTCAAATTATAGGTACAGATTCTGTACTGTTTGGGTAGCTTATGTTACGGACCGATTCGGTTATTGACGAGGATAACCGTTGTGATTGGACTTACTTCCTACTTCCACATATTGTGTCAGAACATCTGGACGGAGGAACTGTCCGGTTCTTTACGGTTTTCCTGGTGCTGTTCCTGTTTCTGCGCAGGCTGAATCGGGTGTCGCTGATACCACGATGCGAGCCAGCACTGGTAGTGCATCCTCGTTACCAGAAACATTTCGCTCAGTGCTTCAAAACTCATCGTGACTGCCACATGGTTTTCCGGTTTGCCTCCAAATTTCGGAACGATCAGGCCCTTTTCGTTGGTCTCGCCCGGCCCGCTGTCGGCGACAAACAAGAAATCGGCTTTATTGGCCGGAATCAGCTGCGCTACACGGGAAAGACTTTTACCATCCGCTCTTACTCGGCCGCTGGAGCGCAGCTTGTCGGCTGATGTGCCACCCAAGCATTGATAGAGCGGCGTATTATCGCCGTTCTTCTTTTTGCTTTGCAGCAGAAACCGCAGTTCTCCACAATCCAGTTTCCGGCACAGTTCCAGGAACTCATCCACAGCAATATAGATATGGACATTATTTGTCTGGCGTTGCCCCACGGGCTTTGATTGGTCGTAGGCTGCGAAGGCAAGATGGATCCTGCCAATGACAAAGCTGTCATTCAAACTTTCTACGAAGCAGTTTCGGGCATCCTTGCGAATGATCTGATTCCGATTCCTCTCGTTATTCATCGGAATCACCGTCTTTCGGTACCATCAGTATGCTCAGCAGTTCAGTCAGTTTCTCGACTCTTTCTTCAAACTGGGGCATAAAATCCCTGCCGGTATCGTAGTCCAGGTAGAGCGTCACAAAAGTGGCCGTCCATGCCATATTCATCGTATGGGCGCTGTACTTTTTCTCCGCTTTGCGGAAAATAGCGCCGAATCTGCTGATGCTGCCGTGCCATTTCAAGAAGAATTCATCATCCAGCGCAATGCCAAATGCACCCAGCCATTCTCTCACGGTATGGGTCTCGGCATCATCTCCACAATGCGGATCGGTGAAAATATACTGGATATTGGATGGCGCAAAATTCTTCTCCTCTGCGGTCTCCGGATCGATGGAGATGCACCGCCCAATCGGGAAAGTGGCACAGACCACCGGCTTCGCATTATGTACGGAGCATTTCCGGTCCTTGAGCAGCGGGCAGCGCTTGACTGAACCCTGCGGCTTTAGCCGAACGATTGGGATCCGGGAATCGGAACCGAGATAGGATTCACAATATTTCTTGAAAAATTCCGGTGGGGTAAGCTGCAGCTCTTTGGCCATGCCGTATATATCCCGTGGTGTCAGAAGAATGTCTTCCCGGTCAATGCAGCACTTGCCGCACATGGTGCAGTGAAACCGGAACGGCTCATCTACACCGATTTTCAGATTTTCAAGGTTGTCTACGATCGATTTTAATCTGTTGTCCATGTTATTACCTCCCAAAATAGATGGAGGCGCCGCTGAACGGCACCTCCCTGTTGTGTCATACTGACCTGCTACTCTGCGAGTCCTCTCAGGCAAGATTCCTCCTTGTACACATAGTACCGCCGCATTCCCTCCATTGCATGGCGTAGGTCCGAATCGAACCGGTACCAATCCGAGATGAGCAGCTTCATAGACGCTGCATCGCACAGGCGTGCATCCTCCAAACAAAGCTGTTCACCGTCAACGCTGTCTGCTTCGTTGTAAGGCAGGCTCAACACTCCCTCCTTTACAAGAAGCAAAAATGTCCCAAGGTGCAGCTCGTCAGTGATCGGGTAATGCCAGCAGAGTTCATTGTGGTATTCGCTACCATATTCCTCGCAGATATCCGCCAGTACAGTGTGTGTCGCACCGTGTTCCCTGAGATAGGAAAGTACCTCCTCACGGCTTTTCAGTGCACCAAGCAGGAATCGCTTCTTGCCAACTTTAACGAAGTCCACACTGTCCTTGGGCGGCTCCTGCAAACCGAGGATCCAGAGACTGTCCTCTGTCAGATGCAGGCACTCCCAGTCATATCCGAGACTCCTGCGGAGCAGCAGTTGGCACACCATCATGCTGAGCGAATCGATACTGTCGGTCAACTCTTCCTCCGGCGGCAGCAATAGGACACGCTGCTCCTCGGTTACACCGAGCGTTTCAAAGATGCAGTAGAATTCGGATAGTGGGATCCGTTCCAAAGGGAAGCTGACATCCCAATAAGTTTCATCGTCGGCACTTGCTTCACAGAGAATATCCCGGCCAATGATTTTTCGGATCTCGGCCTGTATCCTACCGGCGACTTCCGGCCAGGTCAGTTTGATCGCTTTTGACCTCACAACGCTTGATTCCTTTCTGCCATATATGGCGCATAATATTTGGTGTCATCCTCATCGGAAGCGTAGACTCCGATGCAGATCTGCGGACTGTTCTTCCTCTCAGGGTTGTTTTCCGCAAAACACAGAAGTTCTGAAGCTTTTCCCCCGTCGTGGTCCCAGTAGACGTTGATAGCGGGAAAGCAGGTATCCTCATAGGCAACTGCCCGAAGGTAGCTGCCATCCGGCAGAGCGAGTACAATCATAGGTTCTATGGATTTCTCCTCGGTATTGTCCGCTGCCTTCGTCAGTGAAAACTGTTGCTTTCTGGGAGCTTTGGGTTCCTGATACCGCATTCTCGCTTTATCGAGTTCGGACTGCAGTGCCGAGAAGATGTATGCCACCTGATCGTGGGTATACGCATACGCTCCTGTCTGGGAACAGTTTCCCAGCAAGCGGACCATATTGATGATCTTGTTTACCCGTGCCTCAGCGACCCGACGGAAATGTTCTTCCTTGGTTTCTTTCATACGGAAGCACCTCCATTCTGCACATACTCGATATCGAAGGTAAAACCTCTAAAGAATGCAGCGTTATCGGTGAGGTATTTCTGTGCTGCCTTTTTCGTCCGGAACTTCCGAACAGAGATGTTTTCCAGAAGCTTGGGGGCGAACCAGATACGGCGACTGCTGCGCTTGACAAAATACCCCTTTTCCGTGTGAAGGGTATAGAACTCTGCCAAATCGCTGCGCCGCAAAGCACCAGTTTTTTGCCTAGGCTGCGGGTGCGTCACACTTCGGTCATCCCAGAAGGATACCGAGATCGGCCTTCCTTCAAGTTCATGCAGCTTGGCAAGCAATGCCTTCGTTGTGTAGACACAGTGCTTTTTCCAAGCCAGTTCTGCGTATTCGATCACCACTACAGTGTTGCCGCTGGCTTGATATTCTTCTACGGTGTGCGCTGTCCGCATCCCGTTTATGATCCACCGGCCGAATTCACTGGGTTCAAAAGAACGGTTTCGGCTTTTCCTCGTCCCACCGGCGTTTTCGCTGCTGGCCTGTTCATATACCGCCGCAATTTGCCGAATTTCCTCTTTGGTGAAAAGCTGGCGGCCATGAAAGGTATAATTCAAAACGGACCAGTGCTTTTCCGGGATCTCCCGGCCACGGGCGTCAAAATCAAAGCAATTGGTCGAGCCATGATTGACGACGGGTATGTAACGGTCATCTACTCGGATAAAGGCCCTGTCATAGAAAATTTCGCTGCTCATGCCGGGACCTCCTGGTTTACCAGATGCAGCCGGTAATTGGTATTGACGGTTTCAAAGCAGATTTCGTATGCAGAGACACTTTCCATCTGCAGGACGGTACTTGTTCTACGCATTCCGGTTGCTTCACAGATAAACGCAGGTTCTCCGACTCTGATCGGACAAATCAGGCTGCCGGTAAGTTCTATGACCTTTTTGCATGGATTCACACTTGCATCCTCCCTGTTGATATTTGTTTTGGTTGCAGCGGATCTCTCCGCTTGCCAGAAAAAGCATGGCGGAGTAGGGGAATCCCCACTCCGCCATATTTTGCTGAAAATCATTCAGCGAGCATATCTTCAAATTCCTGTTCCGTCAGAGTCTTCACGCCGAGCTGCTGCGCCTTTGCCAGCTTGCTCCCGGCTTTTTCTCCGACGATCAGGTAGTCCGTATTTTTGCTGACGGACGAGCCGGGCTTTGCACCCAACTCCAGAAGCTTCATCTGGATGCCGTCACGGGTGTAATGCTCCAGCTTCCCCGTTGCAACGACGGTCTTGCCAAAGAAGGGGTTATCCATATTTGCAGACATATTTACGGTCTCCTTTTCAAAAATAATTTTGTCGAGCAGCGGACGCCAAAGTTCTGCTTCAGCGGTATCCGCATACCACTTGTAGATGTTGTTATGCATCGTCTCGCCGAAGTTCGGAAGCTTCGTAAAGTCAAAGCCGCTTTGGATGGCAGATTCAAAGGCTTCCCAAGAGCCGCCGAAATACCTGCCCAGATCCCGACCGGCATGTCTTCCGACCATTGGGATGCCGAGACCGGCGATGAACTTTGCCAGTGTGCAATGGCGGCTCTTCTCAACGGACTCCTGCAGTCGCTCATAGGACTTTACGCCGAAGCCAGCTGTCCGGATGATGTCCTCCCGGTGCTGTGCCAATGTATACAGATCTCCGAAATTCCTGATCCAGCCATGACCAATGAACTTCTCCAGTGTTGTGGCGGAGAGACCTTCGATATTCATGCGGGTCTTTTCACAGAAATGATCGAATTTCTGGACCAGCTTGGCTGCACAGGATGGATTTTCACAGAATAGCTGCTGACTTCCTCTCGGCATGGTATGGATCGTGAACGTCGAACCGCAGCAGGGGCAGGTATTCGGAGGCTCCAATCCACCACTTTGGGTCCTGTTCTCGGCGATCTGCGGGATGATTTTGTTGGCCTTGTAGACCATCAGCTTGTCACCTACACCCAAAGCCAGATTTTGAAAGATGGTGAGGTTATGGACGTAGGCACGGCTGACCATTGTCCCCTCAATTTCCACAGGCTTAAAAGTGGCCGTCAGACTGACCATTCCGGTCCTGGTCACGGCCGCATCCAATCCGGTGCATTCCGTTTCGTAAAGCTCATCTTCCCATTTCAGTGCCATCAGGCGGTTTTCGTGATGCCCGGTAGCGCCAAGGCTCTTGCCGTAGACGAGGTCGTCATATTCCATGATTACACCATCCACCGGGTAGCCATATTCCGCAGGTTTGAAACCTGTGATCAGCGCACGAAGATCGTCTGCATCATGGGTATCCGTATACACATAGGGAACCACATCAAAACCGTTCTGGGCAAGAAATTGCAGTTGGCCGATCTTGCTCTGGTTTTCGATCGAGTTGCTGATCAGATCAAATGCAAAGAATTCCAGATACCGTTTTCCGGACTCGCTGGCGTCCAGCATTCTTACACTGCCGGCAGCCAGATTCCTTGGGTGGGAGTAGGGTTCAGCCAGACTGAGATTGATTTTTTCAAAGTTCGCCCAGGAAATAACGCCTTCGCCCCGCACCTCAAATTTGTCAGTGCAGGGAATTTGCATCGGCACATTTATAAAAGTGCGGACAGTGTGGGTCACGTCCTCACCGATAATGCCTTCCCGGCCTCGTGTAATGGCCTGCTTGAATACTCCGCCTTCGTAGCGAAGGACCAATGTCAGGCCATCCAGTTTCCACGAAAGCACCACCGGTCTGCCGTTTGCGAACCGAATCAGTTCATCAACGGACTTAGTTTTATCCGCCGAGAGCATCGGCTTGGTATGGCGCACCGTTTTCAGCCCTTTCAGGATCTCTCCGGGGACGGCCAGCGTTGGCGACCCGGACAGGATTGTACCGGTTACTGCTTCCAGCTTATCCAATTCATCGACCAACAGGTCATATTCCCGGTCTGTCATTGTGGGATTGTCATCCCGGTAATATGCAACATCTGCGGCTTTGATCCGATCAATCAGCGTCCGCATATGCTGCACGAGTTCTTGATTCGTACTCATGTACAGTCTTTCCTCCTTGAATTTTGTTTTGTGGGTATCAGTGTTGTCCATGTGCTGCAGGTTCTGCAGAAGAATTCTTGATTGCGAATTCTTTGGTATTGCGGTACGGTAAGCTGATGAACAGTTCCGCAGCAGGCTGTTTTAGCCAACGTCAGTTCTGCCGTCTCCAAAATACCGGGACGGTATTTTTGGTTGAATGGGATAAAATCCACCCAATGCGGATCATCAAAAAGCCTTGCAGCATGGCACTCCAGTGCATAATCTGTGATCTCGCTTTTCCCGTGAAGCCAGGGTGTATACTCTGCACACCACTCATAGAGCTGCTTCTGAAGTTCCTGTTCCTTGTGGTAGGCAATGAGTTCTGTTATCATCTCTCGCCATTCTGATATTTCCAGATCACCAAGCACTGTCATACAGCCAGTCCGGTACTGGTACCGCTTGCCTTGCCCCGTGTCGGAAATGAGAATGGACCGCCCCGTAAAGTACAGGACCTTCAGGTCCGAAAAGCTCAGATGTTCTATCGGTTCTTTCATCCGGCTATATCTCCAGCTTCACGCTGCACCCTTGAAAAGGGTACAGCAGCATACGGCGTATACCATCTATCCCACGCTTCCATCGTCAGGGTATTCCCATGGATCACGACGGCAGGGACTCCGTACAGGCTCAGCTGGAGATATGCCATCCAGACGCAGCGGATGTCGATGTCCTGCATCACGAAGAACGTATTGTGGCGATAGTCAAATTCCTGCCGCTGCATCGACCAAATGGCTCCAATAGCCATCGCTCCGGAACCGCAAGCTGGCTCGTTGATGGTAACAGGGCCATCCTTGGTCGAAAGCTCGTCCGACGGAAGCGTGATTTGTGCCATACAGCGGCAGATGTCGTCCGGCGTAAAATACTGACCGTTCCACTCATTATTCAGACTCAGTTCGTGATAGATCCCCCCAAGAATATCGCGGGGTTCATCCTGATATTCTCGGACGGTCAGGAACAGCAGCGCCAGCATCCGAGCGTATGATGACAAAAGCTCCGGTGTCATGGCAGATGCGATTTCCCGGTAGCGCTGTTCACGCTTTTGGGCATTTTCCGGGTCGGTCTGAGCTGCAAGGCTAGTGGCGGAGATTTCCAGAAAAGTGGTAAACACCGTATTCAGCCCCTGTGACTGTGCCAGGGACTTTATCTCGGAAATCAGTTCTTTCCTGTACTTACTGTGTTTCATCGATAGAACCTCCTCCCCAATATGGATTTTCGGCGGAGGGAATTTCGGGAATCTCCCGCCTATCGGCGAATGCTGTTGCCGCGGCGGCTAGAGCAGCCAGAGGCATTCGAGAATGTATTCTCGTGTCAAATCACTCCTTTATGTGTTTTTATATTGTTACGGCAAGCCGCAAGGCTCCCCGTGAAAAAAGGTTGGGGGAACCTTGCGGCTCCGATCTATAATAAAAAAGCACCCAAAGAATGTGGATCATTCTCTGAGTGCTTTGTTGCCATGTGGCCATGATGGTATTTCAGGTGCAGAGGAAAGCCCCTCCGTGCTTGACCGGTGCTGTGCTTCCTGTTAGAAAGCATAAAAATAGTGCCTGAAAGAATTTCTCTCAGACACTGTGTAACCAGAAAACTGTAACTGCAAAATGCAATCTTCGTAACTTACGGGAATATTATAGCAAAGAATCCAGGATATTGCAAGCCCTTTGCCGAAAGCCCCCGCTTTGTAGAACCATCAAAGTTTGTTTGCTTTCTCCTTCATCTGTTTTGCTGATGGATTACTGTAGATCAGCGTGGTCTGCACGTTACTATGTCCGGCCTGGTTGGCCACTTCGTGGATCGAATAGCCGCTTTCCAAAGCATTGGAACAGAAAAAGTGGCGGAGCATCTTCGGCGTGATAATGTCGGAGTATTGATTGAAAATTTGGTTGATGCGGGAGGGAGAGAGCTTTGTACATTGTCGGCTGGCAAATAAGTATGGGCTGTCCGAACTGCGCTCTTTCAGGTATTCCCGGATAGCTGCGACGATCCGGTCATTGATATAGACAAGCCTATGCTTGTCACCCTTGCCAGTAACACGGATCTCTTTTGCAACGAGGTCCACCTGATCCAACTTCAAATTGGCACATTCGCTGCGGCGCAGACCCGCATAGGCCAACAGGGTCACGATCGCATAGTCCCGTTTGCTTCCACTTTCCAATATCTTCTGCCGGAAAGCCTCTACGCCCTTTTTGTCAATGGAGCAAGGGCTGGCATATTGAATCTGTACCTTCATAAAATCGCTGTCCAGCACGGCCATATCTGTTTGCCTACCGCTTTGGATGAGATACTCATTCAAGCAGCGCAGTGCCGACAGATGGTTATTGACAGACTTGGGACTGTAGCTGCGGACATTACGCATATAAGAGATATAGTCCAGAATATTGGAACGGTAGAGCTTCTTCGGTTCGGAACCGAAGCTGTCCCTGCACCAAGTCATGTACATCCGGATATTGCGGCAATATGTTAAAGCGGTGTTCTCGGACTTCCCCATACGCTTCAGATAGGCTTCAAATTCTTCCATAGTATACTCGCCTCCTATTTTCCATTACACGAAGAGAGCACCGCCTTTACAACCGTTATGATTATGTTTAACTGTAAAACGGCAAAAAGCAACTTGATTATGTTTAGCTCATGACTGAAGTTCCCTGCGTGGAAGGCCCTCAGTTCGACATAATTCACATTATGTCGAGGTTATAATAGCTTGTATTCCAGCTCCAAAATATGAAAGAAAACTTTCAGGGAGCCGCTTGCTATTATTCGGCATCTTGACTATAATATTACCGTAGCTGTCATGGAATTGCGATTGACAAGGTGTTTCGTAAGGTTGCCATTTCAAACCCCGGTATATTTCGTATCAGTGTCGATGAAGCGATTGCTGGCGGTATCGGTGATGCCCATAACGGCACAAGCGGCCAGAACTGGTTGAGTCTGTGGAGCCGGACCGTATTACACGCACATTGGAGATAGAAATTGACAGTAATCATGGCAGAAATGAAAGTGTCAGTTTCCACGATCAACAGAGTTTATAAGAGTTTGAAGCGTAAATCCTATATTGTCAGAGACAATCGGGCTCGTGGTGAGCGAATCATTTTGAAGTAAGAGTAGGGGATTTGGAAAATGCCAAAGCGATATAAAGAAGCCCGCTTGATGCACAAAGCCAAGCTGACCGAGATGGCAGTAAGGCTCGGCGTATCACAGCCGACTTTAAGTGCATGGGAAAGCGAGCGCAAGGCGGCTCCCGTAGAAGCGGTGATCAAGATGGCGGAATTATACGGTGTCACAACGGATTATCTACTTGGACAGGACAATCATACCGTGACTCCCGGTGAACCGATTCCCGAACAATGTCTGAAACTGTTCCACGAGAAGCCAGTGTGGTCCCCTGTGCATGGCTGGCTCCTGGTCAATGCCATAACGGAGGAACTGGTCACATCCAATGGCGAACGCATTCCCTTTTCGGATGCTGCGGAGTTGTTTGCTATGATGCCGCAATCCTCAGAATACAGTCGCACTTTGGGTACACCTCTTCCGCTTTCGAGACTTGCTGAGCATCCGATCCTTTGGGTAGAACCAATCTCGACAGATGAGTATCTGAGAAATGAACTTCGGGGTTTGTACCATACCAGACGGCGCTACGTAGAGAATGATGCCGGGAACCGATTCTTGTTTGATGCGTATGGTGTGAAATGGCTGGCGTTCAAGCCAGAGGGATAGAGTTGCCTTAAAACGATATAAAAGCGGCTATCTCATAGTGAGATAGCCACTTTTATATCAGTCATACTATATTTCTCACTGGTTTTCAATGTGTCTGCGTCTGCATTATACGCAAAATTTCAGCACCACCTGCTGTATGGTATAGTGGACTGCCAATTTAGAAAGTTTTTGAGTAGTATCTTCCAATGAGAAGCTGTTTTCCAAGTGACACAGACCCAGCAGTATCCTGCTGGGTCTGTGTTTAATATGTACTCAGAAATCCGCTGGCATAGTCATACTGTGTAGAGCGTATCTTACTTCACCTTTGTACAGTATGGATGTACACCCTTACAGTGTTGCTATCAGGCAATCGCTTTTATCTATCTTATTGCTCCACTGGGAACTTCGTGATGTTGCCCAAGTAGTACTGGCAGACCATCATGGCGTCGGAGACATCAATGGTGCCGTCGGCATTTACATCCGCAGCTTTTTTCTGCGTATCCGTCGGGGTAACATTACCCAAATAGATCTGGCAGATCAGCATGGCGTCGGAGACATCAATGATGCCATTCCCATTTACATCACCGTATTTGACCTCGGTCTGGTCCCCAATGGTCAGGGTCAGGGTAGTCATGGGCTTATCGCAGTGGACGCCGTATTCCATCTCCAGGGTCTCGCTGTTTTCTCGGTTTTGGTACATGGCGTAGGGGAAAGTGATCTGGAAATCGGTATCGCTGGCCTTCAGCGGATTTTCCGACCAGGTCACATACTTCGTCACATCACGGGTCTTGCCGTTGGTGTAGTAGGCCGTTACCTGCATTCCGGTGGGGTCGAAGGTGTCTTTTACATTGTAGGTCATCTTGTCCGGCAGCTTCGTGACCTCGATGCGTTCAATGGTGCTGCCCACGGCCATTAGGTAGGCGGAGTCGTTCTTAAAGTAGATGGTGCCGTACTCATCCATGATGGGGCTGCAAATGGCATACTGCGCCTGTGCGCCGCTGGGGGTGAAGATGTTGTAGGGCGTCGTATAGGTCTCCGTCTGGCCACTGGCCGTGTAGGTCTCCATGGTCTTCAGAGACACCTCGGTTTGGCCGGGCTTGTCCTCCAGCACCCGGAGCTTGCCGGGGGTGAAGTTATCGAAGAAGTACACATAGACGCAGCCTGTCTCCTCCATATAGGCCGTGGTCAGAACACCGCTGGTCTGGGGATAGCCGTGGGTGCGTACCGTGTAGGCGATCTCCCAGTTGGGGATGTCAATGACCGTCAGGTTATGGCCGCTGTATGCACCGAACTGCGCTGTACCGGAGATGCCGATATAGGCCCGTCCATTGTAAATGGTGGGTGTGCAGGTGGACATGGCGGGATTGGCGGGGTCGTCTGCATAGTTGTAGAGCTTCAGAGTGCGGACAGATTCGATGTTGCCCTTCGTATCCACACTGGCCTCGAAGAAGTAGCCGCCCTTGCTGGTGAAGTAATACTTACCGTTGTAATGGGTAATGGAGCTGCGGATATCGCCGGTCACGTCCATCTTGTAGCTGGACAGCAGTTCGCCGGTCTTGGGATTAAAGGACAGCAGGCTGGGCTTGCCGGTGGTGTAGCCGGAAGCGCCGTCATCCGTGCCGATCAGCAGGAAGTCGTTGCACACATAAGCACCGGCCCAATAGAAGCCGCCCTTGCTGGTGTAGTACCAGGTGGGGAGCTTTTCTTCCATCGTCTGCGTGGGGTCCTCGTCGGTGGCGCTCAGGCACACATAATGGGCCTCGTTGATCTCGCCCACCCAAAAGCCGGTATAGATGTAGCCGTCATGGTAGACGATGGAGCTGTTGGGCTGACCGCCGATGGAATCCCGGTAGATCCACAGGGAGTTCAGGGTGTTGGCGTCAAATGCCTGAATGGTGCCGTCGGACAGGCCCACGAAGATCATGCCGTTGGCGTAGGTAGGCGGGTTGATGGCGAAGCTGGAATTGTGGTCCATGGGCTTATCAATGAGAATTTCGCCGGAGATAGCATCCACCTTGTAAATGCGGGAGCCGGAGTAGGTGTAGATGGCACCGTCCACCAAAATGGGGCAGCCGCAGGCGTTCACATCGTAGCCGGATCCAATGGAGGTAGCCCAGTACAGCTCGGCATCCTTGGCGTAGACCGGCGTCTTGTAGTCCACCACACCGTTATTCTCATTGTTTTGGCGTAAGTGGGGCCACGCAGAATCGAAATTGATGAGCTTGTCGTTGGCTGGAGCCTTCTTTAGTGTGATGGACAGTGTGCCGTCTTTGTCGGGGGCAGTATAGTGCTCCACCTTCTGGCCGATATAACCGGCGCAGGTGGTGGTGTAGGAATAGCTGCCGCCGGGGGTCAGGCTGTAGGTGCCGTTTTTCTCCACGATGCGCTTGCCGTTCAGGTCATTGGTCAGGAACACCGTGGCATCCGCCGGGGTCGTTTGGATGGTCAGTTGGATGGGGTCACTTTTCTGAACATGGACGGTATAGGTCCGTTCGACGCTGCCGGTATCTGCATGGCAGACCTGTACCGAAATATCCTCATTGTAAAGGTCTGTGTTCAGGACTGCTTCCGCACCGGCCAGCGTATCATAGCGCACACCGTTGACCTTGGCATAGTACCCGCCGCAGCAGGCGGTGTCTGCGCTGCTATTGGGATAAGAACCGGAGAGATAGAGGGCCGTGGTCTCCCGGTCCACCTTAACATAATAATCCGTGGTATCCCGGTCAAAGCGGGCTGTTGCGCCGCTGGTGGTCACAAAGGGCAGCGTCTCGTCCTTGGTGGCAACGGAAAGACTGGACAGGTGCAGCTGCCGGAGCAGTTGAACGGTGTACTCCTGATAATAGGTAGTGCCGTTTTCTGTTTTGGAAATGCGGACTGTCACCGTCTGGCCGTAACCGGCCTTGGCCACGGCATAGGTCAGATTCTGGGCAAGTCCCGTCTTGCTGACAGGCGTCGTGACCGTTACCGTCTGTGCAAGGTCATGGGTCTCCGGGACGGTGCTCTGGGTCTGATACAGAGCCGTCACGGTCCCTTCTGCCGTGGCCTGCATGGCAACAGAACTGTTGCAGTCGGACACCGTATAGTGGTAGGTGTGGTCGGCGGCAGAGAAGGTCTTGTCGGCGGCGTAGGCGATCCGGCTGGAAGCGTAGGTGCCATTATAGAAGGCCAGACCGGTCAGCCAGTCGGCGGTGACAGGCTCCGGGACAGACACATTCAGTCCACTGGAAGCCGTGAAGGTGATCTGCGTGTGATACCAGGTATTCTTCGTGGCGATGCAGGTATAGCTTTCACCGGGGACCAGATGATAGGTCCCATCCACCGGTGCGATCTCGGAGCCAGCTCCGTTGAAAACCTGCACCGTTGTGCCGGAAGGAACGGTCAGCGTCACAGGCACGGAAGCGACCTTCTGAATGTGAAGGGTGTAGGCACTCTGCTCTCCGTTGGGAGCCGTGACCTGAACCGTGTGATCCTGCGTGTCTCCGGTCAGCTGCACCGTCCCGGTCCCGGTGACTGTGTAATCCTCCCCGAAAGGCTCAGCGGCAATCTCCAGCGTGGAGGAAACGGTCGTCAGGCTGTACTCCCGTACAGTCGGCTCGAAATCCAGAGGCAGCTTGGTCCCTTCCGCCGTAGCAGTCAGCGTTTTCAGCGTGGGGACACGGGTCACGGTAACATCGTAGGACTGGATCTGCGTGTATCCGTCTGCACCGGCATATTGGGCTTCCAGAGCGAAGGTCTTGCCCTCCATACCGGCGGCAAGCAGATAAGTAAGCGACGTGGCCGTGCTGTTCCAGCTGCGGGCCAGATTGGACATATCCTTGCCGTTGGCGCCGGTATAGATGGTGCGGAGCTTGGTGGTCTTGGTATCCGGGACATTGCCCATCGCCGCATTCAGATACACGCTGCTCAGGGCGTTGCCTGTGTCCTCAATCCAATACTGCGCCGTATGGTCCGCCTGATTTTGCTTGAAACGATAGGGTTCTTTCTCCGCATCCAGCAGCCGGATATTGCCGAACCACTCGCCGTAGGGCAGGGTCACGGAGACCTGTGCATCAGCGGAGACCGTCAGTGTACCGTCCGTGCGGTTATGGCCGCCGTCGGATACGCTGAGCTTGTAGTCGCCGGCAATGACCTTGGCGCTGCCGGTGCCGGTGGTGACGTTGCCATAGGCATCCGTCAGGGTAATGACCGGTTCCGCCACAGCGACTCCGTTCTGAGTCGCCGCTGCGGAGACGGTGTATTGGGTGCCGTCCAGAAGGGCCGCATATTCGGAAATGGCATCTTTCAGGGTTTGCAGCAGAGGCCCTGCCGAGTCGGCAGTCGCCGTCCGCAGGCCCTTCAGCGCCGCTGCATAGGCATTGGCCGCTGCCGGATAATTCTGCACATGGTTGGTCATGTCCAGGTAATCCGCCATCTGGAGGATCAGCTGGATGGCATCATCCGAATACGTCGAAGATACGTGGAAGCAAAGGGCCTTAATGGAAGAAGCCGGAGCGTCCAGCTTGTAGCCGCCTTTGTCATAATAGAGCAGATAGTTGGCGGAAACGCCGTTGATCTCATAGACGAATCCGTTTTTCAGGCCGACAAATTCAATGTCCGAATCCGCCAGCGCCTGTTGAATGGTCTGTCCGGCCTTATAATGGATACGGGTCGGCTCCACGATGGTGCTGTTGGCGTTCATGGCAACGAACACGAAGCTGCCGCCTTCGTCCTCTGCGGCCATTGCCGTGGTCGGCATGATGGCAGAAACCAGAAGCACCAGACTCAGCAGCAGAGCCATTACTCTTTTGTGCATTTTCCATCCTCCTTCAAATTCTCAGTACAGGCAGTTCCATAGCCGGTACCGTATTCTCTCCCACGGGGTCCAGCTGCCCTTGCAGGCATCCAGTACACGCATGGTAAACGAGTCAACCGTCTTGCGCTGCTCCGGGGTTATCTCCTGGGTGCTGAACAGCGCCTTTTGATTCAGTTCTGCGGCTTCTGCCGCACCCTCCGGGGGCCGGACCGTGCTGTGGCGCAGCAGGCAAACGGCATAGCCAAAGCGCATGGCAATGGCCTCCCGGTCGTCTGCGGCGTCGATAGCGGCCATCTTCTTCCGAAACACCCTGCGGCGATGGAAAATACATCCGGCCAGCAGCAAGATCAGCAGCAGCGGAAGAAGCAGCAGGTAATGGGCATTCAGTGAGAAGGTAAAGCGGTCCTGCTTGTGCTCGTTGATCTCCTCCGGCTGCTCCACCTCTACAAATTGCTGGGTGTTGTTCTCGTAGGTATTCTCATCCGGGCTGTCGCCGCCCAGAGACAGCTCCTCATCGTCTATGTAGCCGGGAGTCACCTCGAACGGCACAAAGCCGACACCGCTGACATAGTATTCCGCCCAGGCGTGGGCATTCTGCTCCGTCAGGGTGATGGTCTCACCGGCCTTGTACCGGGCGGCATCCTCCGCCGAGAGGTAATACCCCTCCACATAGCGGGCCGGAACGCCCATGTAGCGCAGCATCAGCACCGCTGCCGTGGCGTAATGGACGCTGTAGCCGTGTCCGCTGCGCTCCAGCGTATATTGCAGGAAGTCGCCGCTGCCGTTCATGGTCCGGGCAGTCTCATCGTAGGTCATGGCTTCCCGTAGATAGTCAAAGATGATGGTGCGGATGTCGCTGATGGTCCGGGTCTGGGTGTCCAGCTTCAATTGCCGCTGGAGGACGGCCCAGCTGTCCTGGGTCATTTGCAGGTCCACGGCCCGGAGATAGTCGGCATATGCCTGCTCCTTGGATAGATAGGTCTCGATGTTTTCCCGGCCCTGGGCTGTGGAGAGGTTCCGCTGGATCTGATACCAGTCCGGGACGCTGCCTTTCAGATAATACAGGCTCTCTGCCGGGGGCAGATTCGTGTCCCCGATGCGGTCCGCTGCCAGCGTTTCGCTGCCGTAGACGGCGTAGGGGTAGTAGCCGTGGGCGGAACAGGCGGAGAGATTTCGTATAGTCATGGACAGCGGTGTGGCCGTCTCCGTATAGCCATCCGCCAGTGCAATTTGACTCTGGCCGTAGAAACCCGCCTCATGGAGCCAATAGAAAAGGTCCTCATATTGGGCGGTTTCTTCGGTATCGGCTGCTTTCCAGCCGGTGCCGGTGTAGGTGTCGTAGACCTGCCCACGCAGATACACCTTTTCCGGCTGCTCCATTGTGACTTCCAGCGCCGGGGTGTCGCTTTTATTCCAGGCGGGTAAGTTCTTGAGGTTTCCTTCCGGCATGGAATTAGTATCGCTGTCGTAGTGCCGCTGGTGAAGCTGGGTTTGCATCGTCTCGACCATGTCTGTATTCAGCTTGTCTTGGCAGGACAGGCCAATCGGCAGACACAGTGCTGCACACAGGACCGGCAAAATCAGCTGCGCCGGAACGCCTGCAAGGGCTTCTCCCTCTGCCGTGTGCTGCACCATCAGCAGCACCGTGCCAATAATCAGCAGCCCACCGCCGATGCCTATGGGAAACAAGCCCAGCAACAGGGCTGCATAGCAGGGCAGCAGAATCGGCAAGGCCAGCAGCATCCGTCCGCTCCATGCGCTGCGGCTGAGAAGCAGCGACACCGCCAGTAGCAGAACCGTTACCGCCAGAGGCAGAAATTGGGCATCCGCTGCCGCAAGGTCCAGGTAGATCTTCCCGGTCTTTTTCGTCAGCAGGGTCAGGAAATCATTTGCCAGTGTTCCAAAACCGGGTAGGACAAACTTGTTCAGTGCCAAGCTCAGAAGAAGCAACACGCCGATGCCCGCTGGAACGAGCCAGTTCCCGATTCTGGTTTGGTATACTATCAGCAACGCCGCCTGCACCAAAATCGCAGCTGCTGTCATGGCCCACCATGGGTAGGGAACAGAGGGAAATGCAGCGGTTAAAAGCAAGCAGAAGCCCGCCGTCAGAACGGCACAGACCACCCAAGCGCCCCAGGGAAAGTGCAGCTTTTTCTGTGCCGTTTCGGCGACAATCCACTGGAGTCCGTTTTCATTTTTTCGCATGATGGGTTAAACCTCCAGTCGCTGCATGGCCTCGGAATAATTCTGCGGGGCAAAGGTGGTCGCACCGGGGTACTGTTCTTCGGTACAGAGGATGAAATGCACCCGTCCGTCCGTGAGCAGCTGTTCTTCCGGCGCTGTGCCGAAACAGAGAATTCGGCTGTAACCGTCAGTTTTGGGCAGGCGGCACTCAGCGCTGCCCCTGGTTTTTACCAGAGACGGGATGGCCTGCAAAAGCTGGTTTTCCTCCGAAATGTCCTGAGCCTGCAAATCGTCCCGGTCCGTCCAACACAGGGTATAGGGCACGCCGCTGTGCAGCAGCGCCATGCCTGCGGAGGACACGACCTCCGCCAGTGCATCCATCTGCTGGGGGGTGCCGCCGTTGCGCTTATCCCAGAATACCAAGAGGGAACGGCTCTCCGGCTGGCTGGCCTCTTTCAGAATCAGCTCATCTAACTTGGAGGACAGCTTCCAGTGAATTTGCCGGATGTCATCGCCGGGGCGATACTCCCGGAGCTGGTACACCTCGCTGCGGTCCTCACCCCGTCGATTGGAAGTGCCGTCGTCGGCATAGGCCGGTCGGGCGGTCATGTCCGCCTCCATTGGATACAGGTCCGGGAGGATGGTCAGACGGGCATCCGCTTTCACGAGGGCCTTCATGGGAAGCAGGCCCAGATAGTCCAGCAGGGTAAACCGGCTGATCTGCACATACACTCTGCCGCAGAAGCTGCTTTGCAGCAGGATGGTTTGGCTGCTTTCGCCCTTGGCTCCGATGCTGCCGGTCAGCCTCACTGTCTGGCCTTCCTCAGTGAGATCATTGCGGATAGAGACCTGACAGCCATAGCGCATTACGGGCAGAAACGCTCCGTTGCGGATACGCACCCGACAGCTGACTGCCGTGCGTTTTGCCGCTGTGGCCGGGGTCAGAATGTCCGCCTGCAGGTGCCTGCGGACATAGAAATTGACCGCCCAGGAGGCCAGGGGCAGCAGGAGCAGCAAGCAGAGTCCGGCCAGCGCCCAGAAGGAGCCGCTTGTAAGAAGCAGCGCCGCCAACGCCAGCAGCAGGATCAGATAACACAGGGCGCTGCCTAAGATCGTTTTTCTCATTTGCTGGAAAATTCCCGGACATCCGGCTTCTGGACGGAGGTAAGTACATTTTGCAGGATCAGTGCCGCTGTATAGTCCTGGAGCCGCGCCTTGGAGTTGAGGATCAGACGGTGGACACACACATCCGGGAACACAGCGCACACATCGTCAGGGATCACATAGTCCCGGCCCTCTAAGTAGGCGTTGGCCTTGGCCGCACGGGTCACAGCCAAAGCGCCACGGGGACTGACACCCAGGGTCACATAGGCGTTGGAGCGGGTCAGATCCACCAGCTCTGCAATATAGTCATAAATTCGGTCTGCCACATGGATATTGCTGACCTCTGCAATGAGCTTTTCCAGCTCGGCAGGGGAAGTCACTGTCTGGCAGGCAGAGAGCGGGTCCACATGATGGCGATCCTTCAGCAGTGCCGCCGTGCTGGCCCGATTGGGATAGCCCATGCTCAGTTGGAGCATGAAACGGTCCAGCTGGGATGCGGGCAGCATCTGCGTACCCGCAGAACCCACCGGGTTTTCCGTTGCCAGCACGATAAAGGGCTTCGGCAGGGGCCGGGTCACGCCGTCCACGGTGACCTGCAACTCCTCCATAGCCTCCAGCAGAGCGGATTGGGTCTTGCTGGAGGTACGGTTGATCTCGTCCGCCAGCAGCAGATTGGTCATAATGGCTCCGGACTGATATTTCAGCTTGCCGTCTGCCTTATCGAATACGGAAAACCCGATAATATCCGATGGCAGGGTGTCGGAGGTGAACTGGACACGCTTGGAGTCCAGACCTAGCGTTTTGGAAAATGCCTTGGCCAGCGTCGTCTTGCCTACGCCGGGGACATCCTCCAGCAGCACATGGCCCTGTGCCAGGATGGCCAGCAGCACCTTGCGGACGATGTCCTCCTTGCCCAAAACGACCTTGTTGACCTCTGCCTGAATTTGATCTGTCAGCTTGTTCATGCCTTTTTCCTCTTTCTGCCGATGATGTAGATCGCACCGGCTGCGATCACGACTACCGCACCGATTACGGCGCAGATGATGATTCCATTTGTACCGGATGCCTCACGGGGCGCTTGAGCGCCGTCAAAATGCAGCACCCACGGCTGCCCGGATCGCACACGCTGCACAGCCACTAAGGCCAGGACGGATTGGGCCGTTGCCAGGCCGTCGCCGGCACCCTCCAGCACATGGCGGTAAGTACCGTCCGCTTCCCGGAATCTGGAAAGCTCCGTCAGCGGGGTGTACTCACCCTTGACAAAACGGCTATCCGTCTCCGGGTCGATGCCCAGCGCACACAGGGCCAGGATGACTTGGGCGGTACTTTCTGCGTTCTCATCGTCGTAGGCGATATATCCGCAGGTGTCCGTCAGCTGGCCGGAAAGATAGGAAAGCGCTGCATCGATCTCGGTCTCCAGCTGGTCCTCATAGGGGGCCAGTGCCTGCACCGCCATAGCGGTGATGTCCACATCCGATTTTCCGGGGATCAGGCCGAAGCCGCCGTCCGGCTCCTGGGCAATGACGATGGCGTTCACCATGTCCTCTCTGGAATACCGGGCATCGTCCGGTACCACCGTATCCTTGGCATCCAGAGCCAGCAAGGCCCATATCCAGCCGTTCAGGCCCTGAGCGCCCGGATCACGGGCATAGTTGTAAATCCCTTCTGCGATCAGGTCAATGGCCGAGCCATCGGGCTTTGTGCCAAAGTCGGTGGGTTCGCCGCCCAGGGCCAGCACCGTCAAAGCGATCCGGTGATATTCCGTGGCCTTGTTCCGGTCCAGATAGCCGTTCTTCGCATAGGCATCCACCACATAGGCTTTCAGCGCTGCCAGATAGTCGGCATAACACTCCTTTGCGCCGGACAGCGCCATAGCCATAGCCAGCCAGTCACAGACGGAATCGCCTGCGGGAAACAGTTCCCGATCCTTCAGCAATTCGCCCTTCTTGCCGCCCAGAGCGGATATTCCCTCCGCACTCTGGGCGATCTGTTTCTCCAAAGAGGGCTGCGCTTCCGCAAAGGCCACCGTTGGGAGCAGGAGCAGCACACAAAGCACTGCCGCTATGAGCCGGGTTCCTTTTTTCATGCTGCATCCTCCATCATTCGTTTCAATGCCCTTCTGCAAGGGGAGATTTTACCGTTTCCGTGTCCCGCCAGGGTACTCCGCAGCCTCCGCCGCATCCGTGCCTGTTCGGAAGTCGGCTCCGTGGGTGTCGGGTCACTGGGGTCCGAGGGGGTCAGTTCGGTGGGGTCCGTAACGACCGGGTCGCTGGGTTCCGTAGGCGTCGGTTCCGTGGGGACCGGCTCCGTAGGATCAGGCTCTGTCGGCTCTGTTCCACTGCCGGTAGCCGGGAGGATATCCGTTTTCTCCTCGTGGCATCTGGAGCAGATATAATGGATGTAGCCATTCTCTGTTTCGGTGGGTTCCAAACGATCCGTCTCCACGAAGTCGTGGCCCAGCGCCTGATAGCCGCCGTTGATCCACAGACCGCAGTAGCTGCTCAGCGCTCCGTAGCCGCCCCCGGTGGAATCGTAGCCGCCGATGTCCTTGCCGTAGGCCAGAGTGAAGCGCACATAAATGGTAATGCCGTTGCGGACCTTATAGCCGCTCATGCCGGTACCCTCATACAAGGTGCCGTTGATGGAGTACATCCAGCCGGAGCCTTGGGTATAGTCAAATTCACCGATGCTGTCCCGGTCGTAGTTGTCATTGGTGGTGATGCCGTCCCGCAGAATCAGCTCCCAAAGATGCTCCGGGACATTGGCCCGGTAAGCAATGTCGCCCCGGTTGATCCGGCGCAGGTAGAAATTCATGGTAGCAGACCCCTGATAATCCGGGTCATAGCCGTATTCCTGCAGGAAGCGCAGCAGCACGGATGCCGCCGTCTCGCCCTCCACGATGTCCAGCGTACCGGTATCCAGAATGCCCAGACCGATGGTGGTCGCATCCAGCACCACATTTACCGAACCCGCCGGGTCGCCTTCGCTGATCTGGTGGTAGGTGACGGCATAGACCTTCATGGTGGAGTTTCCGTTGCCGTCCCAGGCCAGCACCCGGACGATATGCGTTTCCTCATCGCCGGATTGGGGGGCCTCGAAATACAGTTCATAGGTGGGCTGAGAATCGCCGTAGCTCTTTTCCACGACCTTCCCGTCCAGTGTGACTTGAATTTGATTGGAGTAGATCACACCGGCCCCCAACTCGGCGTTGGTGCGGGCAATCACCGTCAGGGGGAAGGTCTGAGAGGTCATGTCCAAACTGGCTCCGTCCAGATTGGTGACGATAGAGGGAGGATAGTCCCCCACCGTCGGGTGGGTATCGTCCGCAAGATTCGCGTAATAGCCCACCCGGTACTGAACAAGCCCCAGGAAGGTCTCTCCATCATAGAGGGACAGCACAAAGAGGTTATCTGCGTTGAAATCCAGCTGCGCCTCGTAGTTCTGGTTATCCTGGGAGGCCAGCAGCAGTCCGTTTCCGGAATTGGTCTCATTTTTCAGCCGGACACGGATATGCAGGTCCCCTTTGCCTACGGGATAAGCCACAAAGGTCAGCTTCCCGTCTGGCAGCTCCGTCTTGGTAAGCTGCTGGGTTTTCAGGGTCGTATAAATGCGGGGCGTATCATCTTCCTCACCGCCGCTGCCGTGGTCGCCGCCGCTGCCGCCGTGGTCCCCGTCATCTCCTCCGGGTCCTCCGCCATGATCGCCGGAATCTTCGGAACCGCCTTGGTTGTCATCAGAATCGGAGCCACCCTGGTCCTTGCCGGGGTCCTCCACGGGCTGATCCGTGGGTCCTGTGGGGTCCTGTTTGTCTTCGCCCTGTGTTGGGCCCGTAGGAGGCTCGGTCTGGTCCGGCTTGTCCGGGTCCGTAGGCTGCTCCGCAGGGTCCTGGGTCGGGTCGGTATTCTTCGTGTCCTCGCTGGGCGCTGTGGGCTGAGTATCCTCTTTTCCGGAGTTCTGTCCGCCGGTACTGCCGGAGCCTTGCAGCGATTCCGCCTGAAGCTGCTCCGGCTGACCGCTGATGGGATTGTCCGGCCTTGTCCGCCCGGAGGCAATCAGGGAAGCACTGATCCCTGCAATCAGCACAATGACCAGCAAAATACTGACGGCGCTATATAGGCCGCTGTGTTTTTTCATACGGGTATCCCCCAAATACTTGTTTTGGATTCTTACCATCGTCTCCTATCACAGGGGACAATGGTAAAGCCCCAAAATACGGCGAATCGCCTCCCCTCCCAAAAGGGAGGGGAAGCTAAGGATCCGCCTTGTTTTACTTGGAATTTGCGATGACCGCAACGGCATCTGCGGAGTTGACGACCTTATCGCTGGTCACATCTGCACGCAGGAACTTCCGTACAGAGACTTTCTCAAAGTCGGTGTACTTGCCGCTGTAGATGTCATAAGTGAGTTGAGCATCGTTGATGTCCACCAGGTTCGTCTCGTTGACATCGTAGCTCTGGGTCACTTCCTCGGCAGTAGCACTGGCCTGCGTGATCTTGGCCGCAGCCGTAGCCTTGTCGAACGTCTCGCCCTTGTTCACGATCACCAGCCAGCTGTACACGTTTTCACCATAAGCGGTGGTCTTGTACATGACATCCTCGCCGTAGGCAAAAGCCTTGCCCTCTTCGGGGGTGCCGGTCACGGTTACCAGAAACACGGTCTTGTTATCCATCTGCACATACTCGGAAACAGCTACCTCCATGGTCAGAGTGGATTTCTTCTCGATGGTGATGACCAGATCGCCGGTGACCTTGGCGATAGTGTAGGTGTTGTCGGCTCCCTCGGTGATAGTCACATTCTTGCCGCCCATAGTGGCAGTGATGGTGTACTCGAAGTTTGCCTTCTTGTCCACGGTAAAGGTGTAGTCAGTCTTTTCCTGAACGGTGCTCTTGCCTTTAGCATCGCCTGCGCCGGTGCCTTCAAACTTGACAGTAAAGGTCTCCGGCTGCTTCTCCGTCTTGTTGCTGTTGATGACGATGTCGCCGGTCACATCCGCACCGGGGATGGTGTAGGTGGTGGTGCCGTCGTCATTCGCCTGGGCCGCAAAGCCGGTATAGTCCTTGCCGCCGATGGTCACAGCCACATTGTAGACGTAGCCAGCCGCAGGGGTCAGCTTGAAGGTATAGCCTTTCGTGTAGGTAGCAGTCGTCTCACCGGTGGTATCGTCGCCCAGGGTGACATTGAAGCTCTTGGGGGTCTTTTCGCTCTTGACAACAACGTTGCCGTTGACGTTGGGGACCGTGTAGGTGCCATCCTCGCCAATGGTGGGGGTGACTTCCTCGCCGCCGACGGTGACGGTCACGGTGTAGTCATAGTTGGGGTCCTTGGGAACGAAGGTCAGATTGCCGCCTGCTTCAATCACGGAGCCTTCCGCATCGGTACGGGTGAAGTCATCCGACAGGTCCACGGTGTAACCGCTGACGGTGATGGTGGTCGTTTCATTCAGCACGATGGCATCCGGTGCATCGAACTCGATGGCGTTGGCATTGGTATCTACACACGCACTCATAACCTTGCCCTCACCGGAGCCTTGGCCTACGGCGATAAAGCGCAGGGTCAGGGCCTGACCCAGCTCAGCGGCCTTGCCGTAGCGCTGTACACGAACGGTGCTGGACAGGGGATATACCCGGTAGCCTTCGGTATTGGTTTTCTCCATATCCAGCTTCAGGACAGTATTATCGTAGGAGAATTTCATATCGAAGGCGTTATAGGTGGTCTCTCCGGCCGTGTTGCCGATGGTCACAGGAATCTCCACAATCTGACCGGAGGCTACCGTCTTGTTTTCACCAAGGGAAACGGTGTAGCCCTTTGCTTCCGGGGTTTCAACAGGGATGGTCAGCTCGCTGCCAACTACATTGTGGGCAACCTTGATGTTATTTGCAGGATCGTCCGGATTATATTTTTCCAAGTTTTCAATCGTCAGCTTGAATGTGGCCGTAGAAGTGTTTGCTCCCTCTTTGGCCTTAAATGTAAACGTGTCCAGCTTGCCTGCAGACCAGGTCGTCGGTTTGCTCGGTTTTGTGTTCAAATAAACCGCCCGAACCCAGCCTTTTTCATTCGCTACATTTTCATTTGTAGTATCATCAAAGGTATCCGGGACCTTTTTCACATATTCGTATGCGTCCTTATCGAAATCGATTTTAAAGCCTGCGCCATCAACGACTGTGTCCTTATCCAGGCTTAAAGTCAGTGTCACAGTCTCACCGGGGGCAACAGAGGTCTTATCTGCGCTCATAGTGATGGTCGGTTCGTCTGCTGCAAAGACGGCAGGTACCAGGCTCAGTACCATTGCCAATGTCAGCAGCACAGAAATCAGTTTTTTCATGTGGATTTGTTTCCTCCTTTATTCAGTTCGACTTTCCAGCCGGGAATTCCGTGATGTTGCCCAGATAATACTGGCAGATCATCAAAGCATCCGAAACATCGACCGTTCCATCGCCGTTCACATCGGCAGCTGCATTCTGCGTATCCGTCGGCGCTACATTGCCCAGATAGATCTGGCAGACCTGCAGTGCGTCCGAAACATCAATGGCTGCATCTCCGTTCACATCTCCATACGTCACATCCGGCTTCGTGTCTGCCTTTGCATACTCAAAGGTGAACAGGGCCACCGGTCGGAAATTGTTGGCACTGCTGGATTCCAGCGTGACCGCCATCGCTGTTCCGTCCGCATTGCGGATATAGCGGGTGACGGGGGTGGTGACGGTCTGGGTGCCGTCACTGTTGGCCTTGTAGCTGTTTTTCAAGGTAACGGAGCGGATGGTTGCCGAGGACACCACATCCACGGCAAGGTCCGTTTCATAGCCGTATGCAGTGGCATCTGCGTGGTAAATATCCACGCCCTCGTTGTAGGTAATGTCAACGGTCTCCGTTCCCTGCGGGACGATCACATGGTACTTGGGGATCTCTTCGTAGACATTTTTGAACTCCTCATTGTCCTCACTGCCCAGGGAGACGATGCCCTCGTAGGAAATGTTCTTCGCATCCAGCTTTTCTCCGTTGACGGAGATGGACTGGAAGGGCCGCTCCAGTTCAGCGGTCTTGGACACGTTCAGAATAGCCGTAGCCGGTGCGATCTTGGCATAGTTCTTACCGCCGGAATCATCCGTGGCGATCTTTCGGTTGGGGTCCATGCCCACAATGTAGTAGGTACCTTCCTCCGTGGGAGCGGTGACTGTGAAGGTAGACTTGCCGTCATCCGCTGCTTTGACCTGATCTCCGACCTGCTCCCATTTGGAGTTATAGATGAATACATCCAGATTCGTGAAGTCATAGAAGTCGCTTCCCTCAAAGGTCGTGCCGTAAGCTCTGGAGGTGACCGTCAGATCCGTGCCGGGGCGGGCGGTGTACTCGTCCTTGTCGAAGCAGGTAAATGCGCCGCCGCTGGACCAGAAGCTCCAGTTGCTGTACATGGCCACATCCCAGGTATCTCCGTTGGACAGCAGGATGTAGTCCGAAGTGGAACCCCAGCCAGGACTCATGTAGGGATAGCAGTGATTCCGGTAGTACATCAGGTTCTCATCATGGCCCCAAAAATTTGCCATGTAGAGGCTGGTGGGAGAGCCGGTGATCTTCAGCGCAGCCAGCGTGTCTGCCGTATAGGCAGGCTCCTCGTCCATGTAAAGAACATCGTCTCTGAGAATGAAGCCCTCCAGGTCGCTGCGGGTATATTTTCCTTTCCCGCATTCCTCTTCCGGCAGGCCGATGAAGTAGCGCTCCAGCAGGTAGAGGTACAGGTGCAGGCCGGTGGGCCGCTCCACGATGTTCTCATCCACATACTCGCCTTCACCGTTTGCCGTATGGAAGCGGTAGAACTCGGGCATGTCGTACCGGCTCAGGTCGAAGTAGGGGACCGTGATGGCCTTGTGGCAGAGGATCGTTCCGTCCTTGCCTCTGATGGGTACGCCGTCGCTGGAGATGGTCACATACACCGTGACCTTATCCGCCGGAGTCTCATCGTAGTTGTACTGAGCGTCCAGACCGTGGGGGGCTTCCTTGACCGTGATGGTAAAGGTCACGGTGATGTCTTTGCCGTCCGAGCAGGTCGCCTTGACCTTCGGCTCATAGACACCGGGGTCTTTTTCCGAAACAAACAAGCTGGTTCCGGAGATTTTTGTTTGGATGCCGAATTGCGCTGCATTGGTCAGCGTGTAGGTCAGCGAGTGGCCGTCCGTATCTTCAAAGACGTCCCCCAGCTTGATCTCCAGCAGGCTGCCGGCCACCACCTCACCGGTGGTGACGGCATCCGCCTTTACGCTCACGCAGGAATCCGCAGCCAGCGCCGGGATGATGCCCAGCGTGCCTGCCGACAGGAGCAGTGTCACTGCCAGCAGAATGGATAATATGCGTTTCTTCATTGCTTTTACCTCGTGATGTGTACTTACATCCAACGTGCATACAGCGTCATGCTGCTGCGTACCGGGTCTTTCAGCGTGTCCCAGGGCTTGGTCAGGGCGGCATCCGCATACCAGCCGCCGAACACGGCGCCGGGCTTCGTCGGCGTCATGACTTCGCCAATCACGCTGCCACGCTTCACGGAAACGGCTTCCAGCTCCGTGCCGCCACTGGTCTCAAAGCGGACCTTCTTCTTGCCCAGCAGGAGCAGCAGGATGAGCAGCAGGGCCAGCAGGCCCACGCCGCCGACGATCCACCAGATGGTCCCTCCGGCGGCACCCTCGGTCCAGTTGGCGTAGAGGGTCATGTTGCCCTTGACCACGTCCTTGTGGAAGTCCCACTTCTGGGTGCGGTCCAGATCGCTGTACCAGCCCTCCAGATGGTAGCCCTCCCGGACGGGGTCATCGGGCTTTTTCACCTTCTCGCCGTAGCGGACGGTCTGGGAGGGGACCTCCGTGCCGCCGTTGCTCTCAAAGGTGACGGTGCAGTCCGTGGTGACGATGACGGACACGGAATTGTCCTGCACCGCATACCCGGCCATGCCGTCCTGGGTGGATACCAGCGTGTTGGTGGGGATCAGCTGCGATACGCCCGCCGTGCCGATGACCTTCATCTGGAAGCTGCCCACCAGAACCTCCGGCTCCCAAGGCTCGCCGCCCTGGAAGGACACGAAGTTCAGGTAGAACGCCCGCCCGCCGGTGCGGCGGCCCAGGTCGTTCCAGCGGACGCCGGATGCGGTCATGACGCTGCCCTCCACCAGCTGGAGGAAGGTATCGTCGTACTCAATCTCGGTCTGCATACCGTACATATCGGCGCTTTCGGCGCTGTCGGTGCGTTTCAGAACCAGCGACACGGTGATGACCTCACCGGTGGTGGCTTGGACCTCCGTCTGACCCTTTTCAGCAGTCAGAGCAAAGTTGTAGCTGCGGCTCTGGTCTACAGTGCCGTCTGTCTCCGCCGCAAGGGCGGCGGAAGGCAGCAGGCACAGCAGCAGACACAGGGCTGCCAGCAGAGGTATGATGCGTTTTCTCATGGTGTTCTCCTTGTCCCTTCGGCCGGTTCAGCAGGTCGGCCGTTTTCCCGGCCCAGCCGGTACGAGGTCCCGAAAAGGGGAAAGCCTCCCCTCCCCATAGAAGGGGAGGCAGTGTTCGGATCAATAACCGAGCTTATCAGCCAGCTTCACCGCATCTGCGGAATTCAGTTGACGGTCCAGCGTCTGATCTGCCAGAAGGAATTTCTTCACGCTTACCTGCTCAAAGCTCTCGTACAGGCCGTTGTACATATCGTAGACCAGCTGCACGTCATTGATGTCCAGCTGACCGCCCTTCGAGCCGTTGACGTTGGGGTCTATGCCAAAGTAAACCAGAGAAAGGCTCTTATTTTGTTCCTCAGTGGATTCGACCAGCTTCAGATGCTTCAGGGCCTCTTCCTTGGTGAACTCCTCGCCCTTATCCGCGATGACCAGCCAGCTGCTGGCACCCTTCGTCCCGTTGGGGGCCGTGTAATAAGAGGTGTCGTACATCAGGTTATCGTCATAGGTGTAGGCGATGTAGGTGGTGTTGGTGCTGCCGAGGTTCGTGTGGGACAGCTCGCCCCATACCGTCACCATGTACATGGTCTTGTTGTCCAGTTCCAGATACTTGACCACATCCACGGCGTCGGGGTCCAGCGCCTTCGCCATTTTATTGATCGTGATGTGCATATCCGCATTGGGCATATTCACGATGGTGTAGGTGCCGTCGCCGTTGTCCTTCGGGGTGGGGCGGACGGTGTGGTTGCTGCTGTCCGTGTACCATACCACGAGCTCATAATCGTAGTACTGCTCATTCTTATCCAGTTTGAAGGTGTAGTTCTCTCCGGCGTAGAAGGTCAGGGCATTGTCGGCACTGAAGGCTTCGGAGCCGCTGCCGGCCACAATGATGTCCTTCTTGGCGGTGTTCTCCACCTTCTCCACGGTAACGGTGATCTCGCCGTTCTCGTCGCCCACCAGATAGTTACCCAGCAGCTTATAGGCATAGTCGCCGCTTTCCAGCCGCTCCACGTCGAACTTGTTGTCCGAAGGTGCAAACTTCACGGTGGTCTTGTAGCCGGTTCCGGGGAACTTCACGGTAAAGTCATAGTCGTTGGGGTACTGGACGGTGGCCGTGGTCGGCGTTACCAGCCCGGCATCCACACCGGAGCCGACAAATTTCAGGGTGTAGGTCCGGCCGACCTTGCTCACCATCGTCACCTGCACATTGTCGGTGACATTTTCGATGGTGTAGCTGCCGCCCTTCACGGTCACTTCCTGGGCCTGGCCGTTGGTGGTGATGCGCAGGGTGTACTCATAATTGGGGTTCACGGCCTTGAAGGTGAAGTCTGCACCGTCCTCCACCAGGGTGGAGCCGTCTGCCGCAGCGCTGACGAAGCCGTCCGGCAGGGACACATTCCACAGCGCCTTCACGGTGGTGTCGGCGTCGGTGATGGTGGCAGCCGGGGCGTCAAAGTTGATGGAGTTGGCATCCAGGTCAAACTTGGCAGCGGTCAGCGTCACGGTGCTGGAGGTGGCCTTGTTGGCGGTGAATTCCAGAGCCAGAGCCTCGCCCAAGGCCACAGTAGCACCATAGCGGCGGACCCGAACGGTACCGTTGTTGTCCTCCACCGTCAGGTTGGCGGCGGAGTCGGAGGTGGTGCTCAGGGTCAGGGCCTCCGGGTCGTAGGTGAAGGTCATATCGTAGGCGTTGAATCCGGTGATGCCCTTCTCGGAGGAGGCGACGGTCACGGGGATACGCACCTTCTGACCGCCTATGGCCTGCTGGTCGGCACCCATAGAAACAGAGTAACCCGTCTCGGTTTTCGGGCCGGTGATTGTGCTGCCGCCCTGCTCAGTAACAACGAGGGCTTCTCCGACATTAGGGTTGTTAATAGCGGCGCTATTGGAACTATTATAAAAAGTACCTCTAATTTTGTAGTTAATTGCTTGCCCAGCCTCGCAGGATTCATTTACCTTGAACGTGACTGTTGCAATCGCACCGGTCTGACGTGTTTGAATCTTATCAAGAACATCCGTATTGGTTCCTCTGCTACTATCAATTTTGAAATCAACATACGATTTATAATCGCCTGAGCGTTTTTCTGTTACAGCACAGGTCATATCTTCCCAAGAACAGGTATAGTCTACATAAGTTAAAATATCTTTGTTATATTCAATGCTACTGGTAACTTTATAGTAGTCCGTTGGAGCTTGCTCCATGTAAATCGTTGCAGTTATTGTGTCGCCTGCGTGAGGAGTTGCATTATCAAACGTTAAAGTAAAAATTTGGGCGGTTTCGGCAGCGAAAACGACCGGCGTTACACTGAAAAGCATTGCAAGCGCAAGCAAAAATGAAAAAATACGTTTTTTCATACTATTCTCCAATATAAAAGTATGAGGGCCGGGGAATCCGCAAGCGGATTCCCCGGCCCTGCGTTTCAAGGGGGTGAAGCCTATTCAGGCCTACCGAGCATTTTTTAACGTAGTCTCATTTAAGGGACACGTTATCCGGTTTTATTAGATGGGAAGTTACCCAAGCGGATAAGTTCTGGGGTCCTCCAAATATTGACTGAGCGTATCAACATCGTCATCATTCAATCTTCCATTTTTATCAACATCCGCTTGAGCCCACTGTTCCGGCGTAAGAGTATCCTCGTCCTTGCCGTCATCAACCCACTTTTGCAGCAACGCCAGATCCTCTTCATCCACATATCCGAAGGGATCCAAGGTCACATTGCCCACAGACGGGGTCGTCAGGCCAATCAAGTCAGTCTGCCAGGTCAGAGCGGGGCTGTACCGGCTGGAACCGAAGGCTGCCTTGGTCAGACCCGTGTTCATGCTGGTCACAAAGTCTGCGGAAGCCATCGTATCCTTGCTCACAGCAGTGGCAGTCTGGGCAGTGCTCTTGGCGCTGCCGATGCCCTGGCTGCAAGTGAAGTCCAGATAGTACAGGTTGGACATCGCAGCGGAGGCGTTGTTGGTCATGCCGACCACGGCGCCCACGTTGCTGCCGGTGCTTTTCACATAGGCCCGGTTGAAGCAGTTCTTCACGGATGCAGAAGCACCGGAGGCGTAGGCCACGATGCCGGCCACATAATTGCTGCTGCCAGTGACGGAACCGGTATTGTAGCAGGAAGTGACTGCCTTGGTGGTCTGGCCCACGATACCGGCCACATAGCCGTTACCGGTGATCGCACCGCTGTTGTAGCAGCCGGTGATGGTGCCGGTAGCGTAGCCGGTGATACCGCCCGCATACTGGTAGGCATGGATGGTGCCCTCATTGCCGCAGTTGGTGGCGTTGGAATTCACCAGACGGCCTGCAACACCGCCCACGCTGCCCCAGTTACCATTCACACGGGTCACGGTGATGTCCACATCGGAGACCACGCCGGAAATGTTGACGTAGTTGGCATAGGCCACTACACCGCCGGAATAGGCGTTGGCAACACTGCCGGTGGAGGTCAGGAACATCTGGCCGTTCACCTTCAGGTTCTGAATGGTGATGTAACTGCTGCTGGTACCGTTCACATAGCCGAACAGGCCCAGGTAGGGAGCCGAGGTGTTCGTGGCACTGTAATAGATGCCCAGGTTGTTCACGGTGTGGTTCTGGCCGTCGAAGCTGCCCTTGAACGCCTTTGCGGCAGCGGTGCCGCCGATGGGCGTCCAGTTGTAGTAGGCCAGGTCGATGTCCGCCGTCAGCACGCCCTTGATGGTATAGCTGCCGCCGTTGACCTGCGCTGCGAACCATGCCAGCTCTGCGCCGGTACCGATCTGGTACACACCGTTCGTCTGGCTGGGCTGCGTCTTGGTGGAACCGTCCCATGCGTTGGCGGAAGAAGCCGTCAGCGGAATGGTCTTGGTCAGCACGCCGCCGGACACCTTGGCCTGATCGGCACCGCCCAGCGTGAAGCTGTCATAGACGTAGTTCCGGCCGGGGCAGGACACCGTATAGGTGTACTTGCCGTAGCCAAGACCCTTGTACACGCCGTTGGTGGCTGTCTTTACATTGCCTGCGGCATCCGTCAGCGTCACGGTGTAGGTCTGGCCGGCGGGAACGTTGGTGACATCCAGCTTCACGTCGTATGTGACCTTCTCGTGGACCTTGACCTTCACATCCGGGAAGCGGTTCAAGCAGAAGCTCACCGTTACGGCATTGAAGTTCGTACCAACACCCGTATCGGTCATGTTGTACAGGGTGGCGAAGGGGTTGGCCGCCGAGTACATGGAACCGTAGGTGTAGCCGTTGGTGAAGCTGATGTCTGCCGTGCCGCCGGAGGGTACCGTCATATCCTCCGGGACGGTCAGGGTCATCGCCGCCTGATCCATCTGCTGATACTGGGCAACGGAGGTAGAAAACTCCTCATCGTCGCTGGTATAGTACAAGTAATAGACCGTCGGGTTGAAGATGCCGGAATACTTGTAAATACCACGGTAGCTGCCTTCAAAGGAGAGCGTCACCTTATCGCCGGGCATGATGTCCTCGCCGGGATTGGATGCGTTCTCGATGTTGGCAGTTACCTCCGCCACACGGGCCAGGCTGTAGGACGTGCCGCTGTCGTCGGTCATCTTGATGACGACCGTACCGCCAGCCAGCTTGGCACTCCGGAAAGCCAGCAAGCTTGCATGATAGCTGCTGTCGGAATCCGGCGTCAGGGTAGTCCAGCCGGAGAGCTTGCTTTCCATTGTGTCCTTGTTGGTGGTGACAACGGCGTACTGAACTGTCGTCGTACCCTTGCTCGTCACGGTGAAGTCCAGCGTGGGAGCGGTATCCGTGCTCAGATAGAACCAGTTGTCATAGTTATAATCCCAAGCCGCCGGACGGGAAGAAGTCAGGCCGTTGGAGTTATAAGAGATATTGGCCGTAGCCGTACCTTTTTCTTTGCTACTCAGCACGAAAACATTGGTACGCTCCGGGTTGGTGGCCGGATAGAGGCCGCCGTGGGTGCCATGCTCGTCGGAGGAGGTGTAGACATCCAGTGCCTCGTAGTTCACGGCGATGACCGCCGTGCCGTTGGGCGTGATGTCCACCCAGTTGCCCTCAGCGTTGCCGCCGAGCACATTGCCCTTGCTGTCCTTGGCAACCTGAATATCAGCCTTGCCGTCGATCACGCTGTAGTGGAACTCCGGCTCGATCATGATGTTCATGGCATCAGAGTCGATGATCTGCCACAGGCGGTAAGCACGGACACGCTGCTTCTCGGTCGTGTACTTATAGCCGCTGGGAGACACATAAGCCTGGATCTCCGCCTCGTCACGGGTCTTGGTAATGCTGCCGAGGCCGTCGAAGCTGTGGGAATACTGATTCGTAGCATCCCCGCTCTCGAAGGTAAAGGTCTTTGCAAAGTCGGTAGAGCTGTTCTTCAGCCATCCGGCCTTCGTGACATAATTCGTTACATCCTTGCGATTGTCTTCCATGCGCCAGGTGTAATTGGAATTATTCTTGCTGACCTTGTAGTTCAGCGTTCTGGTGCCGGTACCGGAACCGGTCGTGCTACCCTCGCTGGGGGCGACTTCCTTCGTATTGAAGTTGTTATACTGGAAATACAGGTGGAAATCGGCGTAAGCAGGAACCGTTACGGTCAGCGTCACTGCCTGGGAGATCGCCATGCTCTTGGTGACGACGCTGTATCCGGCGGCAGTCGTATTGTTGATGGACTGCGTGAAAACGTAATCTTTGCTGGCGGGCTCCACATAGGAGTTCCAGAGTGCTGCGTTTCCAGCAGAGTACATCATGAAGGGATAATAGGTATAGCCATTGGAAACATAGGGCGTTCCGTGCTGTACCTCGCCGCCCATGATGGGCATGACTACACGGGCGGTATAGTCATCTGCGGTGAAATAAGTACCGTCGGTTTTCTTCGACGTCGTGTAGATGGAGTGCAGACGCAGGTAAATATCCGTACCGCCGCCAGCGCCGCCATCCACGTTTGCTTCGGTGGGCAGCGTCAGGCTGTGACCGCCGAGGTAAATGTCGTACTTGCCGCTTGCCGTGTTGTAGCCATAGGCACGGAAGGAATATCTGCCAGGAATCAGAGCGGCGTAGAAGTCTCTGTACGTGGTATCCTCTGTAACGGCTACTTCAGTCTCATTCAGTTCAGAGGTAAAGTCGCTGTTCCAGAACTTTACGGTTTCAAGTATTCCGGAATCATCCCGTTAAATTTTAGCGCCGGTGCTGTCGAAGCCGATGTAATCCGCACCGTTATCATCCAAGTCGACCGTTCTGTACAGCTTGATGATGGGGTTGTGCTTATTGGCGGTGGAATAGTTCATATCCCGCCCGACGTGGAAGGTGTAGTTCTGCTTTTCAGCATTGCTGACCTTCAATGTCAGCGTCCAGGTATCCGTGGAATCGCCGTAGGTGTTCTTTGCATGGAACTCATAGGTGTAAGTTCCGGCGGCATTCTCGGTAATCTGGATCATCGTGGCCCCAAACAGCGCCTTGGAGAAGTAATAGGGGCCGGACCGCTGGCTATCGACCGTTCTATAATAATAGTAGTCGGTGTAATCCAGGGAAGAACCGTCCGGGTTCTCGAAAATCTTGCCGGTCTGCAGGTCGGTCAGGTTGTAGGCATAGCCAACAGCTGCAGTGGCGCTTGCAGTGGCAGATACGCCATCCTTCAGCCTCGGAAGCATAGCAGCATCCGCCGCCGTCAGGGTGATGGTGTGGGTCGCCGTACCGGTATTGTCGGAAGCCGTCAGCACAACGGTGTAGGTTCCGGCTGCGGCAGGCGTATAAGTCAGGACCGAACCGTTCAGTGTCTGAGCCGCATCATTGATGGTCGCCGTGTAGGTCAGCGCATCACCATCGGCATCGACAAACACATCGGCCAGATCCAGCGTCCACTCGGTACCGACTGCAACATTCGCAGTGGTAATGGCATTCGGCGCAACCGTGGGAGCGGTGTTGCCTGCATAGCCAAAGGTGAGGAAGTGAACAGGAGCATAATTGTTGCTGCTGTCATACTCCGGAGCGAAAGCAGCACCGCTGCCGTCCGCATTCAGCACGAAGTTCTTCTGAACTGTGCCGTCCTCGCCCTCCATTGTGTAGCTCAGAGGGATCGTAACAGTGATCTCATCGTTGCTCTCGGTGTAGGCTACCTGCAAACCGCTGCCAGTCCATTGAGGAAGATCGGCATAATAGCCGGATACCTCACCGGTAGCAGAGTTGGTCTGCAAGGCAACACCCTTGTAGGTAGCTTTTACATAGGTCGTCCCCACAGGCACTGTGACGTGATAGTGGGATACGTCCTCGAAGGTGGCGTAACCTGTAAAGGTTACGGGATCCTGTGCGGTGATGGTCGCTGTTCCTGTGGTTTGATCATTCGCACCATAAGGAACAATGCTCATCAGACCAGAATCGCTCGATTCCGTTGCAAAGACCGCCGTCGGCAGCATGGACAAAGCCAATACGACCGCAAGCAGCATCGCAAGGAATTTCTTCGCTGTCTTTTGCATTTCCTAACTCCTTTTCTCAAATTTTTTATAATAAAGCCTTTGGGCATTATTACCGCAATGGAATACAGGCCTCCAATGTACATACACATCTATATTTAATGTAGGAGGCAATCAACGGTATATCTGGCAGATGGCATAGTGCCATCGGAGAAAGGAAACAGCAACGATTTGACCATCCACGATTTATTTATTGATGGGGTGGCCAAAGAGGTAGCGGGTAGGAGAGGAGGATTGTCCCTCTCCTACCCATATGGAAAGCTGGTGTATCAACACCGCTGGCTTGATAGAACATTGCACATTCTGTGCATTGGTATAATGACTGGTAAGCAGCATTTTTAATCGGAGACAGCGTAATCGGGAGAGCCTTTCTTTTGCGTTTGCGCCGCCTTTATGACATTGCGCTGGCGCTCCAACTCTTTTTTTGCACGTTCTGTCCGCTTAGCATCCCGCTCCGCTCGGTACAGTTCGATTTGGCGCTTCATCTCTCGCTGATACCGGCCATTAGCCCGGTTGTTTGGCTTCTTGTACACAGCATCCAGATGCGCCGCCTGTAAAGCGTTCGTCCAGCCGCCGAACCGTTCGGCAATATAATCTCCACCGACAATTTCACAGGGAGCTGGAGACTTTCCCCAATGTTCGGCGCAACGCCGCAGATAGCAGGCCAGTTCATTTAATGTCGATTCAGCATGGCGCACTGCGAACGCCTGGTCCTGCTCATCAAGGGCTTCTCGTGTCCGTTTTGCGATATGCTGCTTGTACCAATTCTGGCCGTCAAAGCGCTGAGCGCCTGCTACCTTACCCATACGGGCACACCTCCTCCAATGTTTTGTGATTGCGGTAAAAAAATACACTGATAAACCCGTATCGGGTCATCAGCGTACACTTCTGCCATATCAGCACCACGGAGAGAGCGCCCGCTGCCCGGAATCCTAAACTACACAATTCTACTGACTTGCGCCACGAGGATTTTCCTCTGCGTCCATGATCTACCTTCTCACGATTTCTCGCAATGACGGGCTTTCGCCCCAGCGGTTTCCCGCCTCGATCATATCCTTGCGCTTACAGTGCCGACCGCATGGGGCATTGCACCCCTTTCCTTTTAGGCAATCACCTGACCGTTTCCGGCTCGGATGACCGCCGTGCAGCATCATCGGATTCGATTATTCTATTTTCCAGTATCAACTTGGTTATCAAGGGAATGCTATAATAGGTGCTTCGGAAACAGGTTTTCGTAAATTTATCCCATTTGCGAAGCAAATCCTCTTTAACCATCTACATTATATCGACCTTTATACCGGTTGTCAATGCCCCAACAGGGGGTATTTAGCAAAAATCTCATACAAATTACAAATACATGTCATAGTTATACCTGGTTCAAGAGCATTTGTACGAGAACGCATCGATCAAAATCAAAGATGTGAGCAAAATTCGCCGTCAAAAACATCGTCAAGGAGGAAATCAATATGCCAAGGCGTGGAGAAAATATTTACAAGCGCAAGGATGGACGCTGGGAGGGACGGTATATCCGGGGCCACTCGCCCTCCGGCCGTGCCGAGTACGGCTATGTTTATGCCAGCAGCTATCGGGAGTGTCGTGCAAAACGGCAGCAGCGTCTGGAATCCCTTCAAGAGCTGCCGATGAAAACTTCCTCACTCACGCTGGATCAGACTGCGGAGCGGTTTCTTGCGGACAAGCAGGATAAGCTGAAGCAGTCCACGCTTGCCCGGTATGCCTATATTTTGGAACACTATATCCTGCCCGCTTTGGGAGCGGTGCTTGTCTGCCAGCTGACGGCGAATCAAATTTCCGATTTTCTTCTCCGCCTACAAAAAGGCGGTCTCTCCGGGAAAAGTGCCCGAGACGTGGGCGTGCTTTTGAAGTCCATCCTGAGATACAGCGCCAAAAAGCTGGACTGCACCAGTCCGGGGTTGGCCGTGGAGCTGCCTGCATATCGACGAAAGCAGATCGACATCTTCTATCCGGATGAAATTCAGCGTTTGGCGCAGAAGATCATGGACAAGCCGACGACCGCCGGTATCGGCATTTTGCTGACGCTGAATACAGGATTACGTCTTGGGGAACTGTGCGCCCTACAATATAAAGATATTGACCTGCGAAATGGTGTGCTCCATGTCAGCAAAACCGTACAGCGTATTCGCAGCGGGGACCGTACTTGCTTGATGGTGCTGCCACCCAAAAGTGACAGCGCTCGGCGTACGATCCCCCTGCCAGGGGACATGGCGGCCCTCTTAAAAAAGATCATCCAGTCCCATCCTAACGGAGAAAACTATCTCCTGACCGGGAAAAGTGCGCCGATGGAGCCACGGACGATGCAGTATCAATATCGGGTCTGGCTGAAAGCCGCAGGTGTCCCATACCGAAATTTTCATGTGCTGCGGCACACATACGCCTCCCGCTGCGTGGAGCGTGGGGTAGATGTCAAGAGCCTGAGTGAGATGCTGGGCCATGCGGATGTCCGCACCACGCTTCAGGTCTATGTCCATTCTTCCTTGGAGCACAAAATGCGGGTGATCCAGAGCATTTGCTTCCTTGCACCGGCGCTGACAACAGAAGTTACGCCGTCACCGTCTCCGTCAGGTTTTCCGGAAACGCCCCAATACCAACAGCTTTTGGCAGCTCTATCGCAAATGGGATAAATTTACGATAATTCCGCTTTGTTATTCCCTTTCTTCCTTACACAAATAATTATACTATTGGGCCGGTTGTCGTCAACTCATGACGTGCGGGGTTTGGATAGAAGATAGCGTTTCAATAAAATGTCTGCCACCAAGAGTTTCCCTTGGTGGCAGGCTTTTTAAGATTCACATTGAAAAAATCCCATTCCGATGTATAATAGGGGAGCATGCTACGGGGAGGATGATAAGAACGAATGGGACTGCACAAAGAAAAATACTACATATCAGTCAATGTCAACGGGAGATACCCTCTGCTGCAATCGGCCCAGAATTATACGGAATACTTCAGCGAGGCACTTGCCTTCTCTGACTTATTCGAGGTGTACCGCTTCATAGAACGGCATGGGCTGGAAAAGGTAGCATCCATCATCACAAGGCCACCTACATCGTGCAATGGATGACCGACTGCCACCGCTTCTACGGAAGCCATACCTTCGCAACGATTGCTGATTCCGGCACGAATGGCTCATCCCAGTAACGGGAATCATAGGAATCTTCCGCATTATCACCTAACACATAGCAGGTACCTGCGGGGACGGCTATACCGACCCCCTTGTGCGTAACTATGTCGCCCTCGACTGCTGCAATCCGCTTGACGAGCAACTGACCGTCGTGCTGGAAGATGACCACGTCCCCGACTTCAAAGCGCCGATCAAGACGGTTCCCCAATACCAGGCTGCCTGCTTTCAGTGTCGGCTCCATTGAAGCAGTGGGCACATAGCCCAATAGAAAGACTGTGCGGAATAGCAGCAGTACGATCAGCGCAGCTGCGATGGGCAGTAGGCAGTGCGCCCGGTTTGACTTTATCTTCTTTTTCATATCCTTAAATACAAAAAAGGCAGGGCACCAAGTTTCTTCTTGGCAACCCTGCCTTTTCTTATTGCGTTATTGTCCGGCCAGCGCCCGGATATCCGGACGGCTCCGAAGGTATGCCCGTGCCTTGGACACCCAAGCACAAACCAGTTTTGCTGAGACGCCCAAAGAATCCCCGATTTCCCGGCTCGTTGCACCGGCGGCCATCTTCTGCATGGCAGCAATGCCCTTCACAACGCAGGGGGAAGCATTTTCCTTTGCTCGCTCCAACGCACTCTGGACATCTATCCGCTGCGTCAGCACCTCCGTATCCATTTCGGATTCATCCTGCACAAGCGGAGCTAAGTCGCTCGGAATCTCACGGGTCTGGCGCCGGGTGGCATAAACCAGTGCATCACAGATCTCATTCCAGATCAGGCGGTAGGCGTAAGTTGAAAAAGTACCGCCTCTATCTGTCGCTACTGCCTTGCAAAGTCCGATGCAGCCAATTTGAAAGAGATCATCATATGTGTACATACCCAGATAGGAGCCATGCACCTTATCGTTGATCACTTTCCGGATAAGGCGGATATTCTGCGTTACCTTCTCCTGCTGTTCTGCGGTCAAGGTCATGATGCAAGTGCACCCCCTTTCGGTGGCTGGTATCGCCCCCCGGGCATCCGGTTGATCTGATCCAGGAGCTTTCGGCTCTCCTCAATTACCTGTTTGCAATAGTATTCGCCGAGGTATCCGATATGTGCTTCGGAAAGCGGCACCATGATCAGGGCAGCCAACCACTGGTAAGCATCCTGCTTGCTCATGTAGCCGGATCTGTAGAGCTGATCAAAGTAATGGTGTGCCTTGCGGCGCAGCGTCCGCAGTTCCTGATTGGCCATGCTGCCGACCGGAATATTAGTACCGGCATGTACCCGGACGTAGGCATCACATTCCGGATAGTTGGAGCAGACATAGAGCATGGTACCCTTGGCGTTGCTGCGGTAGATGCCGTCTGCACTTCGATAAACGACCGAGCTGCCGCAGTAGGGGCATCGCATGGCGCTCCAATTCAACCCCTTTCGTTTTTTCTTTTTATGATTCATAGTTTCCTCCGATTATCGAAACAATAAGCCGGAAGGTTGCTAAGGGCAAACAAGGTCTGCCGAAGAAAGTTCCTCTTCAACTTTTACCATGTAAGCGCTCAAGCAGCCTTCCGGCTATCCATTCAATTGCCTGCGTTGTTGTAGACCTGCTCAATGCACAGGTCCGTAACGATTCCTTGCCTCTTTCTGGGACGAAGTCTGACGCCATACCGACGTATCGAAAGCCTGAACGCAAGCTCTTGCCACGACTATAGTATACCAAACCGAAACAGCAATGTCAAGCCTTTTAGGAATAAAAATATAAATTAGATTAGATTATATTCCCGAAAGTTTTGCGATTCTGTCAGGCTGAGATGGAATCGTCATTCTTCATCTTCCAAATCATCCGGCTCTGTATTTTGACGGTGTTTTTTATGGATCTGCATAGCGATCAGAGTACCGACCGCTATGACCATGCCGCCTGCAAAGAGGATGATATGTAGCGTCGGAATGCCGGATTCGGCTTTCTCATTTGACTCAGGGTTTCGCTCTGTTGTGGCAGGAACTTGCGCCGGGTCTGTTGCGTCCGACGTATCCTCCGGTGCCGAAGCTGCAGTCGAGGAATTCACACAGGTCAGGATATACTGGGAGCTGCCGCCGATCTCCAAACGGAGCACACCGTCTGTTCCAACTTTGATGGTGCCGGGGTAAAGCCCGGCATCTGTTCTGAGTTGGAATTCCACGCCTGACCACGCAGTGCCAAGCTGTATCTCCAGCTGCTCCGCTTTCACAACTTCCAGTTCCGTTCCGTCCGTACCTTGCCGAGCTGCATAGACCGGTGTGACCGGGATGCAGAGGATGCAAAGCAGAGACAAAACCAGCAGGATGCCCTTTGTTAGTGTTGATTTCATGACATCTCCTCCCTGTTCATTCCCCAAGATGCTTCTTCTTGTAGAGGTAAAGGATCATGCTGACCAGCAATCCGGCGCTCAGCAGCATCAGGCTGCACCAAAGGACCATGTGGGAGCTGTCACCGGTCTGAGGATAGTTCGGGATCGCCACCTTGTCGTTGTGGACGTTGACTGTCAGAGTTTCATCGGCGGCCAATTCAATTTCAAAGGGGGCTGGGCGCTTATACCCAGCGCTGACTTCATCTTCCACTTCCGTTACGGTGTATTTGCCGATACGAAGGTTTTCAATGAATATATCGCCGTTTACGTCGGTCGTGAAAATTTCATCGTAATTCTCGCCGGTGATACGGAAGCTGAAGCCCTCCACACGGCCGTCCGAGGAGGTCTTCACGATTTTCAGATTGCCGACCATATGGCAGTTGATAAAGCCGATACCGGCCTGATTTTCAACTTCCACCATCCCGCCGTCATTTACGATCTCGAAATAATGGTATCCGTCATCCTTGACATAGTTTTCAGGCGCCTGCTTTTCGTAGAGGAAATACCCGCCGTAACGCAATCCGGCAAGCTCATACAGACCGGGTTCGTATTCCAAAAGCGTACCGACCAGCGCATCTACGTCCGGATCGAACTGTTGATTGCCATTCACATCCCGGTATGCTTCAAATACGGCGCCGGTGAGCAAATGGTCGGGATAATCCTTATCGACCTTTGTCGTATGGACTGCACCATAGATATAACGGTTCTCGGCCTTGATTTCAATCACGGCACCATCGGCAGTAACATCAACCGGGAATTCCGTCTCATTCAGGACAAATCCCTCAGCAGGAGTCAGTTCCCGCACGATCCATTTACCGAAGCGCACGTTCTTAAAGGTGAAGATGCCGTCGGCATCGGATACTGCCGTTAGAACAGCGTTGTCCTCTGTGAATTCTGTGCTGTCCTCCGTAAAGAGGCCAAACATCGCACCTGCAACCGCAATTCCATCCTCATCGACCTTGTAGCCTTTGATGTCGCCGCGAATGAATTTGTTTTCGACGGTAATGAAAACGGTTTTGCCGTCCTCGGTGATTTCTACCTCGAACGGTGTTTCATTGAGCACATAGCCGGTTGCCGGCTTCAGCTCACGGATGATCCATTTCCCGTACCGGATATCTTCAAAGCGGAATTTACCGTTACTGTCAGACTCCGTTACACGCACGGCAGTTTCCTCGGTAAACTCCGTTTCGCCTTCACGGAACAAGCCGAATACCGCACCGGCGATCACATTGCCGTCCTCGTCGAGCTTGGTGCCTTCGATATTGCCGCGAATATACCGGTTCTCCAGCTGGATGTTCACCACATTGCCGTCTTCAGACACTGTGACCGGATATGCCTTCTCATTGAGAACAAAGCCCTTGGCCGGCTGGATCTCACGAACGACCCATGTTCCAAAGGGCACCTTTTCAAATTTGAAGGTACCGTCCTGTGCGCTTTCCGCCGTCAAATACGCATTTTCAGCCGTATACTCATTTTCATCATTGCGGAACAAACCGAAAATCGCACCGGCGATCACATGTCCATCCTCATCGACCTTGCGGCCGGAAATCATACCGTACTTGAGGTCGTTTTTGATCGGGGCACCGCCATTGACAGAGATCTCGACCACCTGAGCTTCCTGCGAGCCGTAGGAGAACTCGAATTCATACTGGGTGTCATCCAGGATGTAGTGCTCGTCCGTACTGCGTTCCTGCAGGTAATAGCTGCCCAGAGGCAGGTCGGTACTGACCGTCGCCATGCCATTATCATCAAAGGTCACGATCTCAATGAGCCCACCTGCCGGAATGACGGTCCCGTCCCCGGCAACCAGGTCAGTCTTGGCATACAGACCGAAGGTGATGTTTTTCAGTTCGCCGTTCATACCGATGCCGAACAGCTCATTCTGCTCCAACACCTTGCTCAGGGATACTTTGACCTTTTGGCGTTCGTTATAGAGATTACCGGCAGTTTCCGTAATGGCGACCTCTTGACCGGCGTAAGTCAGCTCCACCGTCTGAATCGTGCCGTTCAAAACCATCCCGTGCGGCGCGGTGATCTCCTGGATCTCATATTTTCCGAGATACAGTTCCTTGCTTGTCGCTATGCCGTCAGACCCAGTCGTGATCGTATCCACAAGCTCGCCCTTTGCGTAATGCATAACGCCGTCAAGCGTGTAGATGTCTTCTGCTGCACGGATATCGAATACGGCATCGGGCAAGTTCTTAATTGCGTAGACCGGCTTATACACTCCGTCCGACTCCGTGACAGTCCAGAACACCTCGCCGGTCTTGGTGATGCGGATCATGCCCTTCTGCGGCATATTGGACCGGGTGACTTCAATCAGAGTAATACCGCCATCCTCGGTCGCCGAGTCTGCGGTCACATCAAAATAGACCGGGGCAGAATCCAATACATAGCCATACGGAGCCCTGACCTCTACGATGGAGTAGCCTTTCCCGAACGGAAGTGCTTCCGGGGTGATCAGATAGCCCTCCTCGTTGGTGTAGAAGGTATCGATCACCGTCAGTTCCGGATAGGTATACTGCATGATAACTCTGGTACCGTCCGGGTTATAAATCTGGAACGCTGCGCCTGCATACGGGATACCCAGGCCGGATTCTGCATCGGTCTTCTGGATTTTAAGGTAGCCGGTAAACGGGGCGTTGTTGAGTACATACTGATAGCAGCATCCGTTCTGGTCGATAAATACATCGAAAGGTGCCGCCAGGTCAAAGCCCTCCGTACCTTTCGTCTGTCTGACTGTATAGACGCCGTAAGGAAGCTGCTTTGTTCCGGCATAGCCGTGCTCGTCGGTGGTCAGGTAGTCCCGCTCTGTATCCCTGGCATTCTCATAAGCTCCGGCAGCCTTCAGATATACCTCGAACTCGGCACCTGCTTCGACTGCTTCAGGCCCGGTGCTGCCATCGCCCGTGTGCTTGATGAGATACAGACTGCCAAAGATGATGTTTTCGTATACATCCAGGTCTTCCGTATTTTTCTCCAGCGTATACTGTCCGGGCATCACATCCAGCCAGTAGACGGTCTCATCCAAAAGATACCCCTCCGAGGGTGTGATCTCACGAATGTTCCAGCCCTCGCCGCAGGGATAGTAGTCGGTCAGAAAATATCCATTCTTATCCGTCACATAGGTATCTACCAGCTCGTCGTAGCGGTAAACACCGTAGACCGCCCCAGCAAGGGTGGCGTCGCCCTGCGTCTCACCATAGGGGTAGCCCAGCTGTGCCACAATGCTGTCCGAGTCGAGTGAGAGCATCTTTGGGGTCCCGTGCGCTCCGTTATTGCGAAGGGAATCATCGACCTTCAGGACATCGGCACGCCATTTCTTCAGGACGTTGTCAAACTGGCGCTCGGTCACTTTATTCCACTCGACCGAAATATTCTGCGCCTCCGGGATCACATACCGGTCGGGGGTATCCTCTTCGGAAAGCGTGTAGTCCGTACCGATCGGGACACGCTCGAATATGGCCGTCCCGGCCGCATTGGTCACGGCGGTCATATCCACGTCCTCTCCATATTCGGATGTACCGGTCAGGCGGAAAGTCAAGCCTTCTACCAAGCCGTCCTCAGCGGTTTTCCGAACCTTGACGGTGCCGAACTGGCGCAGATTGGTAATGTCCAGAGTGATGAGCGGACTGGTGTCATTGAGCGTGATCGGCCACTGGGCATCGCTGTCCGGCTGATAATTGGCCGGCACCTTGGTCTCTTTTACGATATAGTCACCATAGACGATCTCGTCGGACTTTGCATAGCCCGTTTCATCCGTTGGGCCGATCACAGCGACTTCTTCTCCGGCCAGATCATAGACGGTGAACTCTGCGCCACTGAGGTCCTTCCCGGATTCGGCATCGGATTTCAGGACTTCAATATACCCCTTTTTGAGCCGGTTATAGGCATTGATCGTGGCCAGGCTGCCGTGTGCGGTATCAATGGTGATCTGCCATTCGCTCTGTGTGTCTGGCTCATAGTTGAACGGGAAGGTCGTCTCGACCACTCGGTAAGTCCCGTAAGGAATATCTGCAGATTTGGCATATCCCCGGTCATTGGTCGGACCGATGGTGGTCACTTCTGCACCAGACAGATCGTAGACCGTGAAAATGGCGCCTTTCAGCGCAGCATTCGTTTCGGATGCCTTTTTGTAGACCTCGATATTGCCCTTTTTCAGTTCGTTGACGGCTTCAATCGTCACCACACCCTTGTTGGAGGCGCTGACCGTGCGAGTCCACTCTTTGGTCCCTGAGTAGGTGTAGTCTGTTGGGAAGACGGTTTCCACGATTTTATAGGTTCCAAACGGCAGACGCTCTTTGGTGCAGGCATAGCCGTGATTGTCTGTGGGGCCAATGGCGTATTCCGTTCCGGTCGAGGTGTTGGTTGCAATAAAATAGGCGCCGCTCAGTGCTGCGCCATTCGGGTCCTTTTTATAGACTTCGATTTTTCCTGCTGCCTCTACAAACTGCGGTACAACGATTTGTGCCACAGCTTCCGGATAATCGCTCTTAGACATACCGACGATGGAACTGAACTCCGGCCCACGGTCATTGCCGACATGGGTCACAAAGTGGATCCCGTTATAGTAACCGGCATACACGGCAACATGAGCAATTCCACCATCAGGGATGTCTTTGAAAATGATCAGAGAGCCAATGGGGATGGATTCGCTCGGCACAAAATTATCACCGTTAGCATTCTGCCGGAAGCTGATGCGGCGGGCTGTTCCGGAACTGACCCATTCGTTTGCCGCTGCATTATAGGCCGGAGCAGAGCGAAGATTATAGGGCCGGGTCATATCGCTGGTGTCGATCCCCGCAATGTTCGGCAGATAATTGAAGTACACATACGACACATAAGAGGCGCAGCAAAGACCGCTGCTTTCAAATGTAGCAATGTCCGGTGCGAGGCCGGTCGCCGTTCCGCTCTTGGTAACGGTTTCGGTGCCGTATCGGTATTCTCCATAGGAGATATCCGAGAGATACGCACTGGCAGCACTGCTGAATTTCTTGAAGATCGTGCCGTCGTCTTTCTGCTTCTGGACTTTGTAGCCGGTGTACTCCAGCGCATCCAGATAGACGTTGTCCAGCATATTGGCAGGAATATCAGATGCAGGTGCCGCCAGGATACTCGTTGGGAACAACGAAACGAGCATCAGCATCGCCATAAGCAGCGACAGCAGACGTGAGGTACGTTTTCGGTTCATAGTGGTCGTCCTTTCTTGATTTGAATATGAAAAGAGCCCCACCGTTTCAGGTGAGGCTGCAATTCCGTGATGGGGCTTACAGGTTGTCCATATTTTCCGTGGTGACAGCAATGTCGCAGTACCACATATCGCTTTCATAGGTCACGCCGACAGCAATGTAGCAATACTCCGCAGAGCCGATATAGCACCAATGCTCGGCACTGTCCCGGACCAAGGCCGCCAGCTTGTAGGCAACTTCGTCTACCGTACCGACATAACCGGCCTTTGCAATGGCTTCGCTGGCATTGGCACGGTAGTACGGCTCGCCGCTGCCGCCGAAGACGCTCGGATCCACATACTCACCATACTGAAGCGCCGTTGCAGCTGCACGCTCATCGTTCGTATCATGGGCAAAATTGCTGATGAGCTGTCGGCTTCGGTATTCAGCGTAGCTTGTAAGTCCTGGCAGTTTGACTGCGGAGGAAGCCCGGAAGCTGTTGATGTATTCCAGGACCCTGTCAGCGACTGCCCGTGTGTCCGCTGCTCCGGCATAAATGACATCGGGTTCCGAAGGCGGTTCGGTCGGTGCTGGCTCTGGTTCGGTCTGGGGCGGGAGAGTCGGCCTAGGTTCAGTCTCTTCCTCCGAAGCGACTGACGAGGGTGTTCTTTCCGGTTCAGTCGGTGCTACAGTCTCACTTTCAACCGGGGCTTCTGTGCCGGCAGCCTCCAGAACTGCCCGGCTCTCTTCCAGGGTGTTTTCCGGTTCAGTTTGGGGAGAGGACGGAGGTTCCGTAGCTGTTGTGCTTGAAAAACTCGGAGTGTCCGGATGAGTCGGTATTTCTATGGTGTCTGTGGTGCGGCAGGCGGTCAATGTCAGGCAGAATGCCACTGCACAAAATAGGGTCATTGCTTTTTTCATAATGCATACTCCCAGTTCCTGTTTTTATTATCATTACACGGATGAGTCTGGGATTTTACAACGCTTCAGCCTGCAAGCTTATAAAAACCACGATCTGCTTCATCAGCGCACCGGTCGAGGATCTCGTAAAACCGCTTCGCATCCAGTTCGGTATCCAGCCAGTGTGTTGCCCGGTAGGCGTAGCAGCCGACTTCGTTATTGATGGCATGGCTACCCAGTACACTCCGCAGATTCAAATCGTTTGCAACTCTGCACTGGTTGGCTGTGCCCGGATGGGCAAGCGCCTTGGCGAGGCAAACGACCATCAGCGGATGCAGCTCGGAAAACGAGATCTGGAGATAATAATCCCGATACCGGCCCATAATCGAAGTCTCATCCTGACTGTCGATCGGCAGCTCTGTCAGAAGCATCTGACGGGTATGCTCGGCGATCTCTTTTCTGCGATGCTGTTCTTTCTGACTCAGATCACAATGTAACATAAAATCTCCTTTCTTCTTCATCAGTGCGGCATGGCAATGTGGGTGATGGCACCCCAGATTCGGTTGGTCTCGTGGTTGATTCCGAGAATCCGGACGGTGACTCTGGCGCCTCTCGGCGGGCGTCCCCGTTTGGGATAACTGCACAGACAGTCGATGCCGCCGTCCAGCGCCACAAACACGCCGTTTGTATCCACCATACTGACAGTACCGACATAACGGTTGCCAACGGAATATCTGCGCAGGGCTTTCTCATACGGGTTTTCTCCTGCCTGTTTCACGGAGGCGGAAACCCGAACATGGTCACGGTCGCTGCGATCCACATCCAAGACCTTGACGAGGATGCGCTGGCCGGGCTGGAAGTGAGCCGCCGCGTCCATCCAGCGCTGGTAGCTAAGTTCCTTGAGGGGAATGTAGCTCTCTACACCGAACAGGTCGATGAAGATTCCTGCACGGATGGCAGAGACAACTCTGGCTTCTGCGCAAACACCGGCATAGATGCGGTTGTTGCCGTCCCGGTCTGTGCCGAAATACATTTCTTTTCTTCTGGCACGCATAGCTTCCAGACGGCTCGCCGCTGCAATACCGGATTTGGGATCGATGCCTTTTACGATGTAATCGACTTCGGAGCCGAGGCGCTTGGTCAGCATGTAATGAAGTACCTCGTCCGGGTCACGCCCGCGATAATCTTCGGGCGGCTCCACTGCCTCGGCAGCAGGAATGATGACCTTGAACTCACCGTGATACAGGACTGCAAAGGCATGTCGTGGGTTATCCGCCGACTGTTCCACACCTTGGATCGTCCCGGTCAGGATACGGCCGCTTCGCTGCGACTCGATAAGGTCGAGCAAATCGTTCTTGGCCTTATCCGCCTCCGTTTCGACCGTTGGGCGATCGTCAATGGACAGTACCGACACGCTCGGTTTGGTATAAGAGCGTTTTCTCTTGGGTTTTGATATCGCGTCGACGCCGTCTTCCTTGGCATTCGGTGCAGTTTCAGGTTCTGTGTCAGACTGGGACGGTTCCGGCTCCGCCTTCTTGCGCCTGCGGGGCTTTTTTACCTCGGTCTGGGATTCCGTCAGTTTGTTGAGAGCTCCGTCCGGAATTCCGGCCGAAGGGTCGTCTGCTTCCGCCGAATCTGTTTCAGTCTGGGAGAGCGAAGTATCACAGGTGTCATCCGGTGCCCCTTCGGCAGGTGATGCTGTGATATTCTCCTCGGTCTGGGATTCCTGCGCCTCCAAAGGAGTCGTCATCTCCTCGGGAAGCTCTGCTTTCTTTTTGGTTGGCATAGATTGTCCTCCTTTATTTGTTAAAATTCACTCGGCGGTTGTGCCGAGCTGTATAAGCTTTTTCTGCGCGCCGCTTTCCTGGGCGGCGTCGGTTTGGTGTCAGACCGGATCGGCTCAGGAATCATCGTATCGGATGCCGGCTTATAATCATACACCGATGCCTTTACAATCTGCTTTGCCATCGGGTGTCTGGTGAAATCCAGTTTGTTCAGCTTCAGAATGTTGTGTCCGCGTATGATGCAGAGCAGTTCCTCATTGGGAAGCCGTAAAACCTCATCCGGTGTAAGCAGCCGTCTGCGTCCCTGACCTTCGGTATGGCGGTACTGGGGAATGACCTGCGCCACCGCAATGGTCTGACGGACCGTCATGGTGGAATTGACCTGCACCGACATATCACCGGACCGGGCTGAGATATACTCGGCGGTCACATCATCGGTGCAGCCGAGCATCAGTTGGATGTCGCAGTTGCCGATGATTTCGGACCATAGATTCTTGGGATACCGGTTCTGCAGCTGACCGAGGCTCTGCACGGCCAGCATGACTCGGATATCTCTCGACCGTACCACGGAAAGGGATCTGGCAAAATCGGATCCGTCTTCCGCACCTCCAATGCGGCCCACATTGTTAAACTCATCCAGTATCAGATTGACGGGCACATCGCAGCGGCCGTTCGGGCGACCGTCGGCATATCGAGTCAGTTTGATGAACATGAATGAGAAAAAGAGCGATGACAGGAACGCCATCGTAGCGTCCTGATCGCTCAGCACAATGTAATAGATGCACTTATTTCTGCCGGGTGCCGTCAGGTCAATGTCAGACTGACTCGTGATCCGCTGGACCGCCTGATTCTGAAGCACCTGAAGACGGGTCCCCAGACCCAGTATGATGCCGGAGCGCACTGTATCGCTGGACTGGGCAAACAAATTAAACGGCGCCCGTGCCGGATGGTCAAGCGGCAGCTTGTCAAACATAGCGGTCAGCTGCCGTTCGCTGTTTTGTGTGAGCAGCTGATATACGGCGGGGAGATGCTTCATATCGGGACTTCGTGTCCGATCCTGGTCAATAAGCAGGATCAGCGCCTTCAAGAGATTGCCTTCGCCGTTGTCCCAGAAGTGATCGCCTTTACCTGAGCTGGTGTTGCCGATAATGACATTGGTCAGTACCTGCGCCATCAGCGTGTCGCCGTTCAGGTCTGACATACAGTTCCATGAGTCGCCGTGCTCAGGGGATACGAGATTGTAGATTTTCACATCATATTCTTCGTTTCGGAACATTTCCGAGGTATCGGCATAAAGCTCGCCCTTGCTGTCGGTTACGATCACGGACTCGCCGCGCCGCAGCGCCTGAAACAACGCATTGCGGATGATCGCGCGCGACTTCATGGTACCGGATGCACCGAAAACGGCGATATGGCGGTTGAGTCTGGTGTCCTCTGGCATACAGACGGCTTTACCCTTGTACTCGCCGAGGATCGTACCTTTGGCATCGGGGACCGGGGATATTTCCAGAACTTCCTTCATTTCTTTTTCGTCCATCCAGGATGCCGTGCCGTAGATACCGGATTTGCTTCTGGCAAAGCCGCGGGGATCATGATGCTTCCCGTCAAACTTATCGTGAAGCTTCACATAGGCGAAGATGGCACCGGCGATCAGCAGGATCATCAGGATGCCTTTGATCCCGTTCCCGCTGAAAGCCGCCGGAAAACAAATCAGCGGGTTCCAGCTTACCGGCTTCATCGTGCTCTCGCCGGAAACGCCGCCGCTGTCCATCCACGCTGCGTAGTTGCCGAGCAATTGGCCAAGCATGCCGCCCAGATAGAACAGCCCGACGCATCCCAGTATGGCGGCGATGAGTATGGCTATCTTGCGGTTTTTATCGTTCAAATAAATCCCTCCTTTCCGGGTCGAGTTCTGCTTCCACAGCGTCAAGCCCAATCGTTTTTATTGTTGCGCGGTTCCCGAGATATTCCCGGATAAATGTCATCTGGTATGGGTAACACAGCACCTCATAATTTCCACGCTGATTCTGGACGGCTTCCTTAAAGCGAACCAGCCTTGCGAGATCTCCATCCAGATGCGAGAACACATAGGCATCACCGATTTTTGCGTCATACTCAAACAGCCCGCGGTCATAGGTTCGCACCTCCGGGTCAAATAGAAGCTCCAAAAGCCTTTCTTTCCAATCGGGTACTGTCATCAGCCGCAGCTGGCGAATGCCATGCTCATCCATTGGGATGAAATACAGATTACGGTAGATTGCATCAAACCGAAATTCGGGCCGCTTGGTTGTGTCGGACTCCAGCAGTGTCTTCAGTGCGACGCTCTCAGACTGACCAAATAAAATAGCGGCCGGCATTGCATCGGTGCCGGCATTCAAGCGGCTGATCTCAATGACGCTGTGCAGTGTTTTGAACTCGCCCTTGCCGCTCCATTTCATCACAGCGCTGCGCGTGTTATAAACGGCGTATGGGCGCTGCCCGAGATAGGCTGTTCCCACCATCCGGGTAAACATCGTTTTGTTCATCTCCGCTTCGCCGAGCTTCTTCAGTTCTTTGGCAAGATAAAAGCAGGGCGCATCGGGGATCCGCTTGGTGATGGTCCGGTTTTGAAGAATGGGAAGCATATACGGTCGGCATTCAACACCTGAGCGCATACACATAGCCGCAGCTTCGGCAACACGGTGGTTTCTGTCCCGGTGTGCGGCATTCCCGGGGAATTTGTGTTCCCAAAAGGCGTCCATGTAATACCGGTAAGCACCCGGGTGAAGCCAATCCAGTATGGGGAGAGCACCCTTGTAAAAGCGCACAGATCTGCTGTTGCCTTTGCCGGTAACGGTAAGCAGGCGTGTGGTCATTTCCGTTTCCGTTTGAGGAATGCGGAATGTTTCCGGTGTGGTGAGCTTATGAACCAGGGCTTTGTAAGCGCGTTCATTGCCGAGCAGGTAGAGCGAACGAATCGGATATTCACCGACGATGGAAAGCATGGTGATGAGCTGCCGGAGCTGACTGCCCGGGCGGAAGTATTGCATAGGCGCATCACCTCGCTTTGTAAGAAATTCCGACCACATGACTGCTCTCTTTGTCGGAATTTCCGCCGTGAAATCTGCCCCAAATCGCCGCTATACCGGGCGTTTTCGACTCCCAACTTCTTATGTAAGTTTTCCGGGGCTGAAAACGGCGGTTTTTACATAAGATTTTCTCCTTAACAAAAGCGGACTTCATAGAGCTTTACCCCCTTATCCGGCAGCGTTTTCTCTTCGACCATCCACACGGGAAAGTCGTGTTTGGGAATCACATAGACTTCCGTGCGGTCCTCGCTTCCGGCTGCGCTGCAATAGTAATGCGAGCAAACTGCCGGGTGATCGTCGGGCAGAACATACAGCGCCAGAATATCCGTGACCATATTGGTTTCGATATTATCGTGATCACGCATGGCCCGTTCCGGGCGGCTTCTATCGTACACATGACGGTAGGCAAGCACGCAATCCCGAAAGCGGACCGGAGGCTTACCCTCAAAGAACTTCCGCATAGCCGGATAAAGATAAGACCTGATATAGTCCGCTGAGCCGGATGCTTTCTTCGGCAGCAGTGTCGGAATACGAATGGAAAACCATCCCTCGGCCGTAAATCCAACTTCAACAGGAATCGTATCGGATATGATCGCATCCGTTTGAGTTGTTGCCCCGACTGCTCCGGTGTAGGCCGGAAGGACACGGGTGAGAAGGACTGTCTGCTCGGACAGTTCCTCAAGCCGAAGCGCCCGGTTATAGCTTTCCGGAAGGTTTCCGTTTTCGTAAAACCAGCGGACGGCAGCAGCTTGTTCCTTCATGCGGGACAGCTTGGCTTCTACTTTGCCGAGCGTCTTCATATAAGTTGTTTCAGCCTTCATGCTCGGTCGCCTCCTCACTGTAAAAACGAACTTCCGGTTCGTCCTGGCCGCAAAAATCCACTGTGGCGAACAGACACGGTGCATTCGGCAGCCAAACAGTGCTCACAATATCGATCCGAGGCACCACAACGATATATTTCATATCTTCCTGGGGCTGAAGCAGCTTCAGCAGATTCTGCTCTCCATCATAGAGCGCCACGATCTCATAGCCGACATTTTCTTTCAGAAAAAATAGCTGCGACGGGTAGACCGCCGGATAATGCGCCATCGGCTCCACCTTGTCAATGAACCGGAGCAGCACCCATATCGCCAGGATCATCCGCTGATCCGGCTGGCACATCGGGTCAAGCCCGATATAATAGCCGCCAGAAACATCTGCGATACGCATCTGCCTTTTCAGATTCCGCAGGATCTTTTCTGCCGTCTGCGGCGGCTTTTGCAGCATTTTTATGATTTGTGCACGGGGCAAGGCTCCGTATTGCGAGAGCCATTTGACCACATACTGTTCGTCAGTCAACAGCACGATAACCACCTCCTTTTTGTACTCATTTGCACCCAAATGCGTATTCCGTGCAAAATACGCATCGTTAATCTGCCTCCTGCTGCCGTTCCTTGAGGATGGCTTCCAGCTCGGCACGGTCGGTCGTGATCATTTCCTGTTCCTCTTTGGACGCCTTAATAATGACCGGCACCTTACTGTTGTTGGAACAGATCAGCGCCTCGCCGCGTTCAAAGCGGGTGATGGAACGGATCTCGGTTTTTGTAAGCTTCAGTGTATCCCGTACAAACTCCGCTTCGTCCGGCTCCAGATTCAGAATGATCTTATTTTTGGAATTGTTGATGATCGCCCGACCGTAGCGTCCATCTTCCAATCCGAAGAAATCGGACAGATCCTGCGTTGCGGAAATCGCCGCACCGCCAAATCCTCGGATGACCTTGAAAATTTCCAGGCAGAACTCTGCCGCCATCCGGTTGGAGCCGGCACCGATCAGCTGCCAGATCTCATCGATCATAATGGCTTTCTTTTTTGTGCGGTCGCTTTTGATCTTATCCCAGACATAGTCGAGGGCAATCATCATACCCACAGGCAGCAGCTTGCCTTTCAGCTCCGACAGGTCGAGAACGATATACTTATTGGACAGATCCACATTCGTCTGTTGATTGAAGGACTGCGCCGAGCCGGTAACAAAGCGGCTGACAATGACTGCAATACGCCTGGTCATTTCATTCTTTTGCAGTTCCTCATGAAGATCTCCGAGGATCGGCATGGTCTTCATCTTCGGCGGAACGGCATTGCGGTCCGCATAGACCGAATCGTTATCATGCGTGATACCGAACTTGCCGTAAGTGCGGATCAGCGCCTCATCCAGCATCTGTTCCTCTTCGTTGGTCATGTCCGGAATCAGCAGTGAGAAGAAAATCATCAGCTGCTGAATTTTCTGCGCCAGAAGGGAGTCCATCTCGCTGTAATCCAACTCATCAATCAGTTCCATCTCCGGGCTGATGGTGTGCCGGATCTCCATAATATTGATGCAGTGCGGCGAACCCGGTGCGATCTTGATAAACTGACCGCCGATGCGGTTGCACGCTCGCCGGAACTCATGTCCCTTGATAGGAGCAATGATATAGCACTGAATGCCGCGCATACGCATACGCAATGCCAGTAACTGCATGGTGAAGGTCTTTCCGGCGCCACTGGTGCCGAGCAGGTTCAGATTGGCATTTTTATTTTTCTTCGTGTCAAACAGATCGACGATGCACAGCGAGTTGTTGTGGCGGTTGATTCCGAGCAGCACGCCGGTATCGTCCGACATCTCGAAGGATGTGAACATATAGGTAGAGGCCGCACCGCTGGTCAGCACATTCCGCTTGGATTTCTTTTCAAGCTTCGGGGATATCTGCAGAAACGGCATCACCGTGCGCAGGGCGTCCTCCTGCTGAAAGCTGCAGTCGCTGACATACATATCCATAGACTTGAGCATATCGGTCATCTGCTGTTTGCGCCACATCAGTTCCTCGTAGTTCCGTGCGGACACGGTCACGAACACCGACATATAAAAAAGGTCCTCGTTGTAATTGGCGATCCCTTGCTTGATGAAATATCCGGCCTGAATGGAACCGGCAAGCTCCTCATAGTCGGTCGAGGTGTCCTGCATACTTTTAAGCTTCGTGCGGTTCAGGCGGATGCGCTGGGCAACCTTGTCGATGGTCTTGCTGCGGTTTTCCCGTCTCAGAAACACATCGACATCAATACCTTCACCGGCGTTGATGAGGGAGGACATCCATCCGGCGCGGACCTTGTTCGGGTATCCGTTTCCTTTGATATACAGGAAGGAGTAGTAGAGCCCGTCCATAATGATATAATTGCGGTGCGTCAGGTCAATCCCGCGCGGCGCAATAAAATGCGCCATACGGATATGTGGGACCGGATCAATCCCGATGACCTTGTTTTTTGCTGCCATTGTGTCTAAGACGATGCGGTCGACACGGGAATGAAACGGCTCCTCTACACAGGAACGGCGATTGAAAAACATATATAAAATCTCCGCCGTTGCTTCATCGGGATCCTTCGGCTGAAGGATATTGTTGCCGCACTGCATGAAGTAGGCCCGGGCGTTCTGCTCGGCGGTCAGCAGTGTGCTGCAGATCTGCCCGTAGTCGCTATTTTCGTTACGCCGCAGTTCCTCGTATCGAAAGATCAAAAAGAAGCGCCTCGTCAGTGCTTCACGGCTTCCCACATCCTTAATGAGGCGGATGTATCCCTCACTGAGCTTCTTACACTGCTCACTTTCCTCGGTTTCCATTTCCTTTCGGAGCATAGCTATGTGCTTATCAGAGTCAGCTTTGCGGGTGATGCTCTTAAACTGCAGATGCACCGGCGAAATTTTCAGCCAGCTTGCAAAAGAGCTGATGATCGCATACTGTTCCTCCGCTGACCGCAGCATAAAGTTGATAGGCTCGACTTCCAGGATTTTAATATACCTTCCATCGGCCGTTTCGATGGTGCCGTGATCCAGATTTTTGATCGGAATGAAATCCTGCGTAAAACTCAGCTTCTCAGGTTTTCTTTTTCCTGCCTTTTTGCTTGTGGAGCTGCCGTTGGTCATATTTGTATCCCACCCTCCTTAAATGAAGTTTTCTTCGGTGCATCAGGTAACGGATGATGTGCCCTGTATACTGAAACAGGGAATCGCCGTCGATGCCCATAGCAGCGAGAAGTCCCAGCGGAATCAGTGTGACGGTCATCACAACGATTCGGATCGTGGCGGCCATTGGGATAAGCATCAGCTCCGGATATCCAACAGCCAATATCAGGATCAGCGCCTCGGCCGCATTTCTCGGTTCCAGCATCCCGCCGAATATCTTCCCGGAGTCTGTATAATTCGCAGGGATCGCAAATGTGGTATCAAATTCTTCTTCCATGATGTCTCCGTTCCTTTTACCCGGCTGTATCCCCAAACGCTACGTTTTTCGGCCGACGCAGTGCCAGCCCGGCTTCATAGCTTGGCGTATTGAAGATCACGCCCTGCCCGCCGGAGGAATGGACCCACATACGCTCACCGTTTTCACCATACCCTGCAAAAATAAGCACATGGTTCCAGTCGCTGCCATCGTCATCCATTAAAAATCCCAAATCACCTGGCAGCAGTTCTTCAGCGGTAATGGCGTAGGATTCATCCCACTGACTCCAGGAGGTGCCATATAAACTGACGCCGACAGCCGTTTTATAGGTCCAGTCTGAAAAACCGGAGCAATCCAAACCGAACGGGCGAATCGTGCCGGTCGTTGCAGAACCGGCTGCCGTAACGAGTTTTGGCGTATTCCATTCGTCATTCCACCCGGCTGCCGATTTGCCGCCCCAGAAGTATGGTACCTTCCCAACGAGGGATAAACCGGTTTTGACAATGTATTTCCTCGTTTCACTGCAATTCTGACGGGCCAGGAAGGCAAGCAGCTCCGCATCAGTAAGTGGGACGACATCACCGTTTCCCGCCGTGCCATAGAGCGTTTTCTTCAGCGCCAAGGCACGGGATTGAATCACATCACCGTAAGTAGTCTCTGTACCGTTATAGGAGGCGTTCAAATCCAGGCCGAAGGCAGTGGAGATGACTGTGTTGTCGAAGGGATGGATCGTACACTCCAGATATTTGACGGTCTTCTGCTCCGGCGTAAGGGTTTCCTTGCCCGTGTACTGATAATAGGTTGCCTGACGTGTGCCAGTAATGCGGTTGCCGTTATATACAGGGAGTTTCAGAGTGACAGTAGAATACGCATCCACCTCAATCTGTGTATCGGACGATAACTGCTGATCCTGCAGATAATAGGTCGCTGCCGCCGTTTCATACCGATATTGCGGGACACCGTTGATCACGCCTGTCTTTACTGTGTTTGTAACTACGGTTATTGTGACCGGCTTGTAGGTATAGTAGGTGACTGGAAGGACCACTTTGTTCTCTCGCTCTACCGATGTCACGGGGAACATACTCGCAGCTACGCCGTCAAGCTTTGATCGCATATCCTCCGGATCGTTGCTGAGCTGTTCCACCGAAGTGGAATACGCCGAGAGAATATAGGCGGTGTCATACCCGGCTGAGCTTTGCGCATAATTGATCAGCGCATTCATGGAAAGCTCCCGGTCATAGCCGCCCTCTGAGATCAGGCGTTCTACCTCCGCCATCGAAGCGTCATACCCGGTCTGAACAATGTCCGAAACCGTCTCGGAGAGATTTTCATAAATTTCCGTAATGGACACTGTCGGCTCGCTGCCGTCAATACCAAGCGCCTTATTGATGACGATGCCAGGAAGTTCTACGACCAGAGTAATGAGGAAGACTATTGAAAGGCATAAGCAAACAAGAATCTTGAACAGCGTATGCCGCATTGCCCATGCGGCGGAGATGATCGCACCCCAAGGGCCTCCTGCGGCTGTACCGGCTGCAATTTCTGCCACTGCCGTGCCGCTTTCTGCACCGGTTTTTACGGTTGCCGCAGCGGCACTGGCGGCTGCTTCTGCGCCCTTTTGGGTCGCTTGCCTTCCGGCGCTTTGAATTGCTTTTGCGGCTTGACTGGCTGCCTGACCAATATTGTCCGAACCGTCTCCCACCTGCTGCTTTTGCGGTTCTGCCATTTCTTCACCTCCATCTTAGACAGCGAAACAGCCGGACCGGATCCATTGTCCGGCTCGGCTGTTTCGCTGCTTACTGCCGCCGCCTTGGCGGCTTGATCGTCGTATGCTCACGGGATTTGGGGGTACCATAGCGGGTCGGTGTGCTCTTATAACGCACGGTTTCCGTAGAAACGGTGCGGACATTATCGCCGTCATAGACCGGTCTCCCGTTTTCATAGACCGGTTTACGCTCCACTGCAGCCTCGCCGTGGACGGCATACCACTGGCTGCCGTGAACATCTTCGTAGACTTGATAGTCTCCACGGGGCGGCGCATATTGGGCTGTGTCGTAGAACCTTGTGCCAGACCCGTCTTCGTGCCGAATCTCGAAATGCCCATCCATACGCCCGGACCCATCCACGCTTGCGACAGGCTGCTCGTAACCCGGCATAAAGCTTTGGAACTGTGCCCGGTTATAGCTTTCTGCAGCGTCACCTGTCTCGAAGGACGGTGTTTCGGCGTGCTGCTGCATAGCATACCAGTCTACGCCGTTGGATGCCTGGATCGTGGAATGGGGTGCATCCGGCTCATCATAATAGGCGCTGTTGTACCATCTGGTCACGCCACCATCCGAAGATGCTTCAATGACACCGTCTCCGACCGTTCGGAGTGTTGCACCATCTGCGTCGGGGAATGCGGCTGCAATCTGCGCTGTCTCTGCAGAGTTACCGCCGAATATGGGCGCATCGTAAAACGCCCCGGCTCCGGAACCATTTGCCATCTGATACCACTGACTGCCGTCGGAGGCATTGACAATGGCGTGCGGGCCATCCGGCTTTTCAAACTGGGAAGCATTGAACATCTCGACAGCCGTTTCTTTCCCGTCGGCGCCGATCGCCTTTGTGGAGATATGTCCGCCGGTGATCTGTGTATCCGAGAGATTCATGCCTTTCATATGCGGCATATAATTGCCGAGACTGCGGTTGGCAATATCGCCGCCGATAGAACCGGACACATTCGGTGTTCTGGACGCTACGGAAGAGATGGACTCTCCGGTCAGTATGGCGCCGTTGCGGGCCGCCATACCGCCGAAAGCCCGACCGACAAAGCCGATCGTTCCACCGGCGCCCATCCTTGTGCCGCCATCTACAACTGCATCACGGACATACGAGTTACCCTGAAATCGATTGGCAAAGCCTGTTGCGAACCCTGTGGCTGCTGCGCCTGCACCGGCTGCACCGTTTCGGAACACGCTGCCTGCGCTTCTGGCACCGCCGGTCATGCCGGTGATCACTCGTGCCGCCATCAGCAGTTCCATGCCCATACCGGAGCCGGTTTGTGCTACATTCAGTCCCATAGACGCAAGGTAGCTGTCAAATTTCTGCGCCGTTTTCAAAAATGCTACCGCACAGAACAGCCATAGAAATACCGTGCCGTGTCCGTTGGACAATGTGCCGCCTGTACCGATGTATTGGCCAACCGAGGTCGCAAAGCTTCGAAGGAACCAAACATTCATGATAAGAAGCAGCAACTGTGAACCTACCATACGGCACCACGACCGGAACACTGGGGTCGTCGCTTTGGATGCGCCCATAGAAAAGGCGAGCGGTGAGGTGTAGCACAGCACGCCAACAACGATATACCGCTCCACCGTTTCCAGCAGCAGTTTGAAATAGTTCCAGCCCAGTGCGATCTCCAAAATGACGACCAGGAGAAGACCGACCACAGAGACTGTGGCGACGATGCTGGTCAGCCCGTTTTGCAGCGCCTGCTCGATTCCGGCAAAGGTAAAGTCCTCCGCCGTCATCTGGATGTCCATGAGGGCCGTGTATGGCGCTGTTGCGATTTTCAGCGTCAGTAGGAAAATTGGCTTGGCATATCCGATCAAAAAAGCAAACAATGCACTTCGGGCAAGCAGCACCCAGGGATTTTCGGCTTCCGTTACAGGACCACCGAATACACGGAACAGTTGCCAGACTGTGATCAGAAATAGCAGCGCCCATGCGGTGTACTGCATTACGGTAAAGGCTTTGGACACAAACGGGAAGTATTCTTCCATTGCCGTCATATCCGTGCCGAGCGCCTGAAGGAACAGCCCGGACACGGCATCCATCATGTCTGACACAACACTGCTGATCCAGGTGACGATTCCTTCAAAAATCCAGTCAAGCATAGGTGTTCACCTCCTTATCCCGCTTGACCGGGATGGTCAGGGCGTGTAATTCCCGCCGCTGATGAGGGGCTGCAGGTAAGCAACGATAAAGCCGAGAGAATTCAGAATGATCCAGGTGATCACGATTCTTTTGAGCCAGTTCGTTGCTTCGTCTACAGCTCGCTGATTGCGTGAGATCATACGCACCAGCAAGGCAATAGCGGCCACGGTAACTGCTACGATGGTGCTGATCGCTACGATCTCACCGTAGATGTCCTTCATGATCGCTGAAAAGCGGTCCCACATATCAGCCGCATATACCGCCTGCGTCGAAACGAGCAGGGCTGACACAGTGCCGACAAGCGACCAGTATACGGTTTTGATTTTCCCATTCATGCTCCAATACCTCCTTCCTCCGGTTCTGGGCAGCAAAAAACGCCGTCTCTTAGAGCTTTACAGCCCAAGAAACGGCATTTTGTTTGCCCGATCCCAGTTTGGGACGATAGTATTCTATCACGTTCGCATTCCCGTGTCATCGGCAGCTGTGTGCCAACTTTCCGCCTTTTTATCGGCATATTTATCCCAGCCCTTCCAGAAGTGTCAGCATCTCCAGCCAAAAATCCACATCTGGCGCCGCTGTTGCCCACAAGCGGATGGAAAGAATGGAAATGGCCTGCTGACGAAGGCGGTAAAAGTTTCGGGAGGACAGATTTAGACGGTCCAGCACCTCCTGATGGCTGAGAACTTCCGGTGCGATGTAGGCCGTGTAGATGAGATCGTACAGCCGCTCTCCGTTATCGGGCTTTTTCCGAAGCACGGTCAGCGCCTCGTTCAGGCGGTCCATCAACAGGCGGGATTTCTGCATACCCTGCATTCGGCTCTCGATTTTCTTGTTGCCCAAGGCGGCTTCGACATCCAAGCCTTCAATCAGCCGGTCGATTCCTTCAAAAGGACGGTCCAGCTCGGCTGCGACCGTCTCCGGGAAGCATTCCAGCATCCACACCAGTGTCCTGTAATGCTGGAGGAGCATCAGTGTGTTGTGATAGCAATTTTTCGTCTTTTCCTGTCTGGCCATACGTTTCTGCTCATCGCCGATCTGGCGGTCCCCCAAGATGCCCCTCTTGGTCAAAAGCGTAATAAAAGCATCCGACTGTGCCTGAATTCTTTTTTCCTGCTGCTCATATTGCAGTTCATCCTGTTTGCTCATGATAAAACATCTCCTTTGCGATTTTTGTGATATCCGTCGGCTGACATGGCCCACGGATCTTATTCGTTTCCTCTGCGGCAGGGAGGGGATACTCGTTACTCTGGCAGTCATACTCACAATTCTTACAGTTCCAGCAATGAGAAAAATACGTGCGTATTATATAGGGGGAAAGTGCAATGCGATTTTCAGCCGCCTGGAGCATGAGGTGTTCTATGACATTCCTGCTATACCATGCGACCAGCCGATTGATATGCTCACTGTCACTGCCTTCCTTGTGCGTATTTGCTCCGCAAATGCGTATTTCATCGAGAATACGCAGAATTTCTGCCTGCTCAGGTAAGGAAACCTCGGTATCCACCGGATATGATTTATTAAAAACAAGGCAGCCGTAAGAGCTGGGAAGGCGGTACAGAGCAAAGACATCCCCGTGCTTTTTGAAAAATCTCCATACTTTCGTCTTTTCCCAACCCCAGCGCTGGCCCAGTTTTTCCAGCGTTAATATGGCACCGCAGCGGCCGTATTGGACAGCCGGTGCCATAAAAGAAAACGCATTGCCTGGGTCTTCCGATACCGTGTGGCACCAGAGATCCAGCCATGCGTCAGCTTCTTCAAATGTGTATCGCTCCTCAGCAAGGCGCTGCGTAATGCTGCGGGGAAGGCAGAGAAAACCAAAGCCTTCCGTTGCGTACACGGTCCCTTCCATGCACGCCTCGCCGGAGCATTTTACGACCCAATCGGTGAGCTGATAGGTCAATTTCTTTGTGCAGGTGTCCAAGGTGTATTGCAGATAACCTAGTGCTGACAACTGCTCCAGCGCAGCCAGGGCCTGTGAGCGACTCCTGACTCCAAGGATGCTTTTCAGACCCACAATGCCGCCGGACCACATTCCGGGGCTTACAGCGTTTCTGTAGCCGCAGTAGGAGGCGTGACCTTTGCGGAAAGCGGCACGGGCTGCCAGACGTGTCCAGACTTGCATGATGCCCTTGCCGGAAGGCAGAGTATCTCTCCGCAATTTTACCCACTCATACTTCATCAAGCATTTCACCCCGGACACCTCCTCTTCAGAATCTTAAATTTCCGTATTCGTTTATCAGTTCATTACCTGCACATAAAAATGGGACGGCCTCTGAATAGAAGTCGCCCCGGTTATAAGTCTGCTATTTTTCATTTGTCCACGCTGGGGCCTTTCCTCCCAAGGGGATACTCATTTTGGGGGAAAGCTGCGATCATCTTTCGCATGGCTAAATCCGAACCTGCAGACCTTCCAGCCGATCTGTTCTGATACCCACCAGATACCAGTCATCACCCATCTCAATTCTGGTCGGTGTCCACTGTTTGCCGATAAGGATGTCCATACACTCGCCGCAGTGAAGGCCTCCGTAATACTCCTCTAGTCCGAACCGGATATCCATCCGCCCACTTTCTGCATCATAAATCATTGTTCCTTTCCTCATGGATCATTTACCTCCGTTTATCTTAAAATTATTGACAGTTATCCCCATACTTAATCATAGGGGGACAAAAGCCAGACCGGTTAGCTACTCCGGTCTGGCCTTGTGTGGCAAGTATTGAATTATCGCATGTAGCTGCTTAGACTACGAACCTCCTTCCATCCATGTTTTTTATCAGCGCTGATATGTTCTCCTTTTCACGGTCAATGAGTGGAGACAGGCACCGGAAGCCCTTGAAAAATCAAGTTTTTCCTGTGTTGTCCCTATTATAACCCGTGGACATCCCCTGGACAATGCCGCCGGTGGTCTCCAACAGCTGGGGGTCCGTGACCTTCAGCAGCAGGTCCCGGCCGTCCCGGTTCATGGGGCACAGCCGCACGATCTCCACCTGATAGGCCCGAGTATCATCTCCGGAGACGGTGGACAGAATGGTAGCAGGGCCCGTGGTCACCTGGCTGCGCTGGGCCACCGGCAGGGCTGTGCCGGAGACGAAGTCCCCCTCCGCCACGGTGCCGAAAATGCCGCCGGTGGTGTTGGCGGACACGGTGCCCACGTCGTGCTGGGCCGTGAAGTCCCCCTTCAGCTGGCCCGGCTCACCCTTTTCGCCCTTTTTCACGGCCTTCACGGAGGTCTCCATAATGGAGCCGCTGGACAGCGGCATCAGCTGGGCCGTGTCCGTGTCGGTGATGCCGTGGCCCAGAGCGCCGTAGGCCCCGGTGTCCGGGTCATAGAAGGTCAGGGTCCCCACGCCGGCCATGCTGTCCCGGGTCCAGGCGCCCAGCCGCCAGGAGCCGTCCTCCCCCTGCACCGGCGCGGCGGTGACGTTCAGGGTCTTGCCCTCACGCCGCAGGCCGATGGCGGCGGGCTGGCCTCCGGTGGCCTGCAGCAGGGCCTGCAGGTCCTCCGTGGAGGTGACCTTTTCGCCGTTGCAGCTGACGATCAGGTCCCCCTCCCGGATGCCGCAGTCCCGGGCCGGGCAGGGGTCCGTTTCCGAGGTGGACACCACCAGCACGCCGTCGGCAAAGAGCTTGATGCCCACCGCCTTCCCCACGGGGATCAAGGTGCGCTGATCGGCCCATACCGCCTGGCAGCACAGGACCCCGGTGAGCAGCACGGCCAGCAGCCATGCGGCCGGTCTGCGTATGCGTCGCTTTTTTTGCGTTTCATACATGCGATCACCCCTGTTTTTGAATTTTGTCGCCGGCGACAGAGTTACTTTGCGCCGCCGGACGGCGTTTCATGTCCGCTAAATAAAGGATGCTTTTCCGCCGGACGCGAAAAAAGCGCCGCAGACGGCTGTCTGCGGCGCAAAGGCGGAAGAAATTTCCAATTTTTACCGGGTCTCGTAGCGCTTGGGGTCCTTGGGCAGGCACAGCTCCAGGATCAGGCCCACCACGAACACACCGGCGGAAATAGCGGAGGCGAAGCCATTACAGCGTCACCTGACAGCCGGGGGTGAAGAAGTACAGCACCATTTCCGCCACCGGCGTTTCCAGCACCCGGCTCAGGGCCTGGCTGTACGCCGTCAGCTGGGGGCGGTACAGCTCCGCCCGGGCGGGGGCCTCCTCCGGCCGGATGCGGTCGGTTTTGAAGTCCACGATGACCAGGCCCTCCTCCGTCCGGAAGGCGCAGTCCACCACGCCCTGGAGCATCAGCTCGTCCTCCGGCTCCGCCGCCGGGTCATACAGCGCCGCCGGCAGCAGCAGGGAAAAGCGGTACTCCCGGTACACCTGCTCCGCCCGGCGGATGCGCTGGGCCAGAGGCGAGGCCAGGAACCGCCGCACCTGCGCCAGGTCCAGGGACGCCGCCTGCTCCGGGGTCAGCAGATGCCGCGCCGTCAGGGACGCCGCCTGCTCCTCCGGATCCGGGCCGTTCAGGTCCAGGTACTGCATCAGCAGGTGCATGGCTGTGCCCCGCTGGGCGGCGGACAGGGGCCGCTCCCCCAGCAGGAACCGGGGGGTGTCCACCTGCACCTGCCGCACCCGCCGGACCGTGCCCTGGGCGATCTCCTCGTCCAGCTCCCGGCCCTTCAGCTGGGTGGCCGTGACCTTGGTGGGAATGCGGCAGGCCGCCTGATGGGGATAGTCCAGCTCCTGGACCTCCACGGCGCTCTCCGGCGGGGCCTCCTGCGGCGCGTCCTCCCGTTCCCGGGCCGCCGCGGCCGTGGGATTTTCCCACACCTGCACCTGCCAGCCGCCGCCCAGGCCCACCCGGGTCTGGGGCTCTGCCTCCGCCCATCGGCGCAGAGGCTCCCCCTCCGGGGCGCACAGCAGCGGCAGCAGCAGCCAGTCTCCGGGGCATTTGGCCCCGGCCACCGCCTCCGGCGGCGTGGGCATATCCGCCAGCACCGACAGGTCCGCCAGCCGCTTGCGGCCGTGGGCCATGCACTGCACGCAGATGAGCTTCTCCTTGGCCCGGGTCAGGGCCACATACAGGATCCGCATTTCCTCGGACTTGCTCTCCCGGGTCAGGGCCGCCGCCACGGCGGTTTTGGTGACGGTGTCGTACCGGATGCGCTTTTCCCGGTCCACCCGCTCGGTGCCCAGGCCCAGCCGGGGGTGCACCAGCACAGGACGGCGGAAGTCGTCGGCGTTGAAGGTCTTGTGCAGGTCCGTCAGGATCACCACCGGGAACTCCAGTCCCTTGGACCGGTGCACGCTCATGATCTGCACCCCGCTGCCGGCGGTCCGGGTGGTGATGGGGGGCTGCCGCCCCTCCTCCAGCAGGTCGTGGAGCTGGGTCACGAAGTCAAACAGGCCGCCCCGCCCGGCCGCCGCCTGCTGCCCGGCGTAGGTATACAGGGCGACGAGGTTCTCCTTCCGGGCGGCTCCGCCCTCCATGGCCCCGAACACCGCCAGGGCGTGGCACTCCGTATAGAGCTTCCACAGCAGGCGGTCCGCCGTCATGTCCCGGGCCGCCAGCCGCAGCTCCTCCAGCAGCCGCCGGAAGTCCGCCGTGTCCGCGCCGTCGTCCAGGCACAGGGCATCGTAATAGTCCCCCTCCGGCTGCAGCGCACGGATCAGGGCCAGGCGGTCCGCCGAAAAGCCGAACAGCGGCGACCGCAGCACGGCGATCAGCGGCACATCCTGCCGCGGATTGTCGATGATCTGCAAAAACGACACCATCACCGCCGCCTCCAGGGTGCTGAAAAACGCCTCGCTCTCCCCGCTGGTGCAGGGAATGTTCTCCCGCCGCAGGGCCGCCGTATAGGCCGCCAGCCTGGCCCGGGGGGAGCGCATGAGAATGACGATGTCCTCCGGCTCCACCGGCCGGGGCCGGCCGTCCTCCCCCTGCACCTGGAATTTCTCGTCCAGCAGCTGCCGGATGCGGCGGGCCGTGAACCGGGCCTCCATCTCCGTCCGGTCGAAGCTCTCCTCCTGGGTGTTCTCCACGCTGATGAAGTGCAGCTCCGGCTCCATGCCCGGCCGGGGCGGGTACGCCGCCTCCGCGCCGAAGTACAGCTGCTCGTCGTCGCCGTAGTCCATTTCTCCCATTTCCCGGGACATAACAGACCGGAACACGAAGTTGGTGCCGTCCAGCACCTCCCGGCGGGAGCGGAAATTCCGGCTCAGCAGCACCTTCCGGGGCTGGCCCTCCTCCGCTTCCGATGCCGGGACATAGGACAGGTATTTTTCCAGAAAGATGGTGGGGTCCGCCAGCCGGAAGCGATAGATGCTCTGCTTCACGTCGCCCACGGCGAACAGCCGCCGCTCCCGGTCGGACAGCGCCCGGAAAATGCAGTTCTGCACCTGGTTGCTGTCCTGATATTCGTCCACCATCACCTCCCGGTAGCGGGAGGCCACCTGCCGGGCCAGGTCCGTGGGCTGGCCCTGGCCGTCGGTCAGCAGGTCGATGGCATAGTGCTCCTGGTCGGAAAAGTCCATCACGTTCCGCCGGACCTTCTCCGCCTGATAGCGCAGGGTGAACCGGGCCGTCAGGCTCAGCAGGGCCAGCATGGCCGGGGCCATCTGGCGCAGGTCCTCCAGCAGTTCCTCCTCCGGCACGGAAAAGGTGGCCCGGATGTCCTTCAACGCCTTTTTGCACTGCTCCAGCACCGCCTTGGACCGGTCCCGGCAGGCGGCGTTTTCATCGCCCCGGACAGCTCCCATCCGGCGGAATACGGGGACCGCCTGTCCCAGGCTGTCCCAGCCCTGTTCCGTCTTGTCCCGCAGGTGTTCCAGGGCCTGGGCTGCCTCCAGGAACCGGTCGCCGTAGGCTTTGTACACGGCGGGGTAGTCCTCCATGTCCTCCACGGCCTGCTTCAGCCGCCGGGACCAGAAGTCCGCCTTCCGCAGGGCGTCCTCCATGAGATACCGGCCGCAGCCGGTGTCCGGCAGGTGCTCCGGCGTTCTGGCCCAGTCCCGCTTCAGCTCCTCCAGCCACCGCAGGGGGTGGGGGTGGCTCTGGGTCTTCTGGTGCAGGTCCAGCACCAGGGCCTCCAGGGCCCGGTCGTCCCGGCCGGCCCCCAGGGTCTCCGCCAGCAGGCGGGCGTTTTCGTCCTCCTCGATGCCGACGTAAAAATCCTCCAGCACCCGGCCCAGCACCCGCTGGCGCAGCAGGGCGGCTTCCTGCTCGTCCAGCACCCGGAAATCCGGGGTCAGGCTGTGCTCCTCCACCGGCGGCAGCAGGTGGACGTTCTCCCGCAGAAGCCCGGCGCAGAAGGCGTCCACCGTTTTGATGTCCGCCTGATACACCCGCAGCATCTGCCGCCGCAGGTGGCCGTCCCCGGGGCGCTCCGCCACCCGGCGGGTCAGCTCCTGGGCGATCTTGCCCCGCAGCTCCGCTGCGGCGGCCTTGGTATAGGTGATGATCAGGAAGTCGTCCACCTGGCAGCCCTCCTGCTCCATATAGGAAAACAGGCGCTCCACCAGGACCTTGGTTTTGCCGGAGCCTGCGGCGGCGGATACCAGCAGGCTTCCGCCCCGGTTATATACGGCCGTTTCCTGCTGCGGCGTCAGCGGCATGGCGATCCCTCCTCTCGGCTTTCTTCCTCCACAAATTTCCAGAATTCTCCCGGGTCCACGCTTCTGATGTACCGCACCCGGTCGCCGCCCCGGCCCTCCTGGAATCCGCAGGCGGCGGCAAAGTCGCAGTGCTGGCAGGCCCGGTCCTGGGGGCCGTGGGCCACCGGGTCGGCGTCGATGCTGCCGGAGCCGATCTCCCGGGCGATCTGGTGCAGCAGGCGGTCCACATAGCGGCCCAGCTTGCCCAGCTGCTCCGCCGAGGCGACGCCGTCGGCGATGGAGCCGTCCTTTTTCACCTTGATAGGCAGATAGTGGGGCGATTCCAGGGCGCTGTGCTCCATGGCCCGCAGCACCTGGGGGTCGGAGAGCACCATGCCGCTGCGGCGCAGGGCGCTCTGCAGGGCCAGCTGCAGCTTCTCCGGCTGGATGCCCCGGTCCGCTTTCAGGATCACCTCCCGGGCCGGGTGGTACAGAACCCCCGCCGGGACGATGGGATAGCCGAAATAGCTGCGGCCCTCCTGCTCCAGGGTGAACAGGTACAGCAGCATCTGGATCCCCAGGCCGTACCGCAGGTCCGACAGGTCGAAGGACTTTTTCCCGGTTTTGTAGTCCACCACCCGCAGATACAGTCTGCCGTCGTGAAGCCAGCCGTCTACCCGGTCCACCTTACCGCTGACGGACAGGCGCTGATCCCCCTCGGTGATGGTCACGGCAGGCAGCTGCCCGTCCTTTCCGCCGAAGCCCAGCTCAAAGGCCACCGGGGAAAAGTCCGACTGGGCCAGCTCCCCGGCCATGTCCTCCACAATGGCATAGGCCGCCGTCCGCAGCCGGGAAAAGAGATATCGGAACCGGGCGCTTTTCTCCTGATACCCGTCGATCTCCTCCCGGGCGTAGCGGTCCGTATATTCCCGGACCAGCTGCCGCAGCTCCGGCTGCTGCACCGCGGCCCAGCCGCCCCGGGTCTTGACCTCTCGGGCCACGTTTTCCAGCAGATAGTGGATAAACGTGCCGATCTCCGGGGCCTCGAACCCTGCCGGGCGGCGGTCCTTTGCCCGCAGGCCGTACTGCATGAAGTACCCGAAATGGCACCGCTTTACCTGGTCCATCCGGGAGGCGGACATATGCAGGGAGCGGCCATACAGGGCCTCCACCGCCGGGCCGGACAGCCGTCCCCGGCCCAGGGCCCGGCCCCGGTCCATGGCGTCCAGCACCCGGTCATAGTCCCCCCGCCCGCGGAAATACTGCCGCAGGGCGGGGTCCTCTCCCGCCAGCTCCAGGGCCGTGGCGGGGAGTCTGCGCCGGTAGCTGCCGTCCTCCCGGGTCACCCGCAGCCGGGGAAACAGCTTTTCCATCCGCTGCACCACAAAGGAGGGGCGCAGCTGGCTGCCGTTGACGTCCCCCACCGGCCAGCTGACGGTGAGCCGGTCCGTGGGCTGGGCCAGGCAGGCGTAAATATTCTGCAATTCGTTGTCCAGCGGGTCGAAGCTGGCGTCCGACAGCAGGATCTCCCGCTGCTGCAGGGCGGCCCGGTCCTCCGGGTCCAGCAGGCCGTGGCCGCTGGGGGGCATGGGCAGCACATGGTCGTTGGCTCCCAGCAGGAACAGGCACTTCACCCGGTGCCGGTCGTTGCGGGTGATCTCGCTGACCTTCACCTGGTCCAGGGTGGCCGGGATGGTGCCCACGCTGTACTGGGTCAGCACCAGCCGCAGGAGCCGGGCGAACTCCTCGCCGGACAGCTCCGTATCCCCCAGGATTTCCGCAAACTGGTCCAGCACCCCGCAGAAGATCGCCCACAGCTGGACATATTCCTCCGCCAGCTGGGGCCGGTCCTCCTCCAGGAGCTTTTTCGCCGTGTCCTCCAGGGTCTGCGGCACCCCGGCCTCCTGCAAAAAACCATACAGGCACTCCGCCTTCTGCCGGGCCGCCCCGGCGGTGCGCATCCCCCGGTACAGAGGCTCCAGCAGCAGGCGCACCCGCCGCCGGATGCCGTTCACCCGCTCCAGCCGGGCGGCGCTGCGCTCCGTCGGCTCCCGGCCGTATCCGTCGGGGCTTGCCGTCCAGTCCCCCTCCCGCAGCCACATGGAACTGCCCCGGATGTCCCACAGGATGACGTAATTTTCCAGAATGTCGCACTCGTCCGGGGTGATGCCGCCCAGGCCGGTTTTCAGGCAGCGGAACACGTCCTCCCGGTCGAAGCCGCCGGTGACGGCGTCCAGTGCCCCCAGCAGCATGGTGATGGGGGGCTTTTCCAGCAGGTCGCTGCGGCGGCTGATATAGGCCGGGATGCCGTCCCGGCGGAACACGCTCTCCAGCAACGGGCCGTAGACCTCCATATTCCGGGCGCACACGCCCATGTCCCGCCAGCGATAGCCCTCCGCCGCCAGCTGCCGCAGCTGCTGGGACACCCATTCCACCTCGGTAAAGGCCGTGGCCGCCTGGTACAGCTCCAGGCCCTCCGGTTCCCCGCCGTAGGGGACCTCCTGGCCGAAAAAGTGGGCTTCCAGGTGCCCCAGGGGGCCCTGCCCCCGGCTTTCGCACCACAGCACGTCCGTCTCCTGCCCCGCCCGGCGGGCCATGCGCTCCAGGCGCATCCGCTGGCGCAGGGCGTTCTGAAACAGCCGGTCGCTGCTCCGGTCTCCCAGCAGCGTCACCGTGACGCTTTCGGCCTGCCGCAGCACCAGCTCCAGAATGCTCTCCTCCTGGCGGTTGAAGTATGAAAATCCGTCCAGATACACGTCGCAGCCCCGGAGATAGCCGCTTCCCTCCAGATGCTCCCGGAGCTTCTGGAGCCGGGAGCGGGCATCGAAATCGCCGCTGCGCAGCCGGGCGTCATAGGCGGCGTATATCAGGGCGATGTCCCGCAGCTTGCCGCCCATGGCCCCGTCCAGGTCCTCTACCTGCCGGTACAGGGCCTGGGGGCCGATCTCGTAGGCGTAGAACTCCTCCGTCAGGTCTGTCAGCTGCCGCAGGAACGACGCCCGCTGGCTGGGCCGTCCGAATACCCGCAGCTCCGGGGCCAGCTCCTGCAGCACCCGCCGCATGGTCAGCAGCTTTCCCCCGTTGTCCAAGGTAAACTCCGCCAGACCGCCGGTTTCCGCCAGCACCCGGGACGACAGGCTCCGGAAGCTCAGCACCTCCGCGTCCCGGGACGCCGTGGGCCCCAGGGCCCGGCACAGGTCCACCTCCGCCTCGTGGGAGATATGCTCCGGCACCAGCAGCACCTGCCGCCGCAGACGGCGGTTCTTTTCCATGGCCTCCAGCACCCGCCGGGATTTCCCGGAACCGGCCCGGCCCACCCATATATGAAGCATCTGCCCGCCTCCTTTCCGACAGCAGGATACCACCTCCGCTGTCCCGAAAAACTCTCATCTGACAGTATAGCGCATTTTTCTTCCCCTGAAAAGGACAAAAAAACACCGGCTGCTGCGCAGCCGGTGTTTTTTCGCTTACTGATTGTCGCCCAGCTCCCGGAGATACCGGCTCAGGGCGTCCTTCCACTCCGGCAGCGGCGTGAAGCCGTTCTCCGCCAGCTTGCTCTTGTCCAGGCGGCTGTTGAAGGGCCGGGCCGCCTTGGACGCGCCGTATTCCGCCGTGGTCACGGCGTCCACCTGCACCGGCAGCCCCGCCTGGCGGAAGATCTCGCAGGCGAAGTCGTACCAGGAGATATACCCGCCCTCGTTGGTGGCGTGGTAATACCCGTACTTGTCGGACTCGATCATGTCCACCAGCAGTCGCGCCAGGTCCAGGGTATAGGTGGGCGTGCCGATCTGGTCGCACACCACCCGCAGCTTGTCGTGGGTCCTGCCCAGCTGCAGCATGGTCTTGATGAAGTTCTTGCCGTTCAGGCCGAACACCCAGGCGATCCGCACGATGAAATACTTCTCCAGCCGGGAGCTGACGGCCAGCTCGCCGCCCAGCTTGGTCTCGCCGTAGAAATTCAGGGGCTGATAGTCCTTGCAGTCCGGCTGCCAGGGCGTCTGGCCCTGGCCGTTGAACACATAGTCCGTGGAAATGTACATCATCTTGCAGTCCGTCTCCCGGCAGGCCTGGGCCAGATGGGCGGTGCCGTCCACGTTGATGGCCCGGACCTTGGGCTGCTTGTCGGCGTCCTCGGCCAGGTCCACCGCCGTCCAGGCGGCGCAGTGGATCACGGCGTCGGGCCGCACCTGGTCCATCACCTGCCGCACCTGCTGCTCATTGGTGATGTCCATGGCCACATAGGGCATCCCCGTCACGGCGGAGCCGTCGGCGATGCCGCTGTATACCGGGGCAATGTCGCTGCCCACGCCCTGATGGCCCCGGCGGGCCAGCTCGTTCATCACATCGTGGCCCAGCTGACCGCCCACGCCCGTTACCAATACCTTCATTGCTTGTAACCTCCTCGTTACAGATACTTGACCGCCTTGCAGATGGGCCGCTCTTTTCCCCAGCGCCCGGTCATGGCGGCTTTGACCTTCTCTTTGCACCAGACCAGTGCAGCCTCAATAAGCATCAGCACCGCGAACTCCGCCAGCATCATCAGGAAATACGGCGCCGTCGGCGTCTGTGCCAGGTAAAAACGCTTGCCCAGCATCACCAGCTCCGGCGCGATCTGCCAGGGCAGATGCGTGGCCATCAGGAACATGGAGTGCCTGCCGCACCAGATCAGGGGCCTCAGGGATATGCGGGCCTCCAGCCAGCGCAGCAGCTCCAGAACGGCCACGGAACCCAACACACCGTTGAGATAGAACACCGGAGCAAAGGACCCCAGCTTAAAGGAGTTGAAATCCAGGTCCGGACTCAGCAGCGACAGGCCCAGATTCACCGCCAGCAGGACCGCCAGCACCGGCAGCCTTCCCAGCCTCTGCGGCTTCCCCCGCCGGTAAAGCAGATACCCGCACAGCATGAACCAAAAGCCGCTGACGCTCTTGGTCAGAACAATAAACAAATTGCGCACCACCTGCACCCACAGGCGATCCGCCCCGGGAATATCCATTCCCTGATAGAAATAGCCGATGACGCACAGGATAGCCGGCGCCAGGACACACACCAGTATGCGCTTGGCGGCAGACCAGCCCTCCGGCCGCACCGCCGCAAACAGCAGCTCGGCGATCAGCAGCGTAGGCAGAAACCACAGGGTGGCAACACCCCGCAGCGTCACCGTCAGGATCACGTCCCCCTTCAGGGCCGCCAGTCTGCTGCCGCCGTGTATGGTGAGAAAAGCCAAGTGCGCCAGAATCGCCAGAGCCGAAAACACGCCATAGGGGATCACCAGGGAATACCAGCGTTTTTTCATCACCTGTGCACAGGAATCCCTCTGGCCCCGCTCCCCATAGCGGTATGCCTTCAGCAGACCCACCACCACATAGAACACAGCGATCTTGAAGGAGGAAAACCATACGGAGCTGGTGCTCCACAGGTAGTCCATGTGGCCCCAGATGATGGCCAGCATGCCCAGGCCCTTTGCCGCGTCCACAAAGCCCAGGTGCGTCTGCCCCATCCGGACTTCTACTGCCTGCTGCTCCATGGCTCAGCGATTGCCGTACATTTTCTCGTAATAGTCCTGATACTCGCCGGAGATGATGGTCTCCCACCACTCCCGGTGATTCAGATACCAGTCGATGGTCTTTTTGATGCCGTCGGCGAACTTGGTCTCCGGCAGCCAGCCCAGCTCGTTGTGGATCTTGGTGGGGTCGATGGCATAGCGCATATCGTGGCCCTTCCGGTCCGCCACATGGACGATCAGGCTCTCGGGCTTGCCCAGCTCCTTGCAGATGAGCTTCACAATGTCGATGTTGCGCATCTCGTTGTGGCCGCCCACGTTGTACACCTCGCCGACCCGGCCCTTATGGATGATCAGGTCGATGGCCCGGCAGTGATCCTCCACATACAGCCAGTCCCGGACGTTGAGGCCCTCGCCGTACACCGGCAGGGGCTTGTCGTTCAGGGCGTTGGCGATCATCAGGGGGATCAGCTTCTCGGGGAAGTGATAGGGCCCGTAGTTGTTGGAGCAGCGGCTGATGGTAACAGGCAGACCATAGGTCCGGTGATACGCCTGCACCAGCAGGTCGGCGGCAGCCTTGGAGCTGGAGTAGGGGCTGGAGGTGTGGATGGGGGTCTCCTCGGTGAAGAACAGGTCCGGCCGGTCCAGGGGCAGGTCGCCGTACACCTCGTCGGTGGACACCTGATGATAGCGCTGGATGCCGTATTTGCGGCAGGCGTCCATCATGGTGGCGGTGCCGATGATGTTGGTCTGCAAAAACACACCGGGGTCCTCGATGGAGCGGTCCACATGGCTCTCGGCGGCGAAGTTCACCACCATGTCCGGATGCTCCTCCTCAAACAGCTTGTAAACGGCCTCCCGGTCGCAGATATCCGCCTTCACAAAGCGGAAATTGGGGTTGTCCATCACAGGGGCCAGGGTGGACAGGTTCCCCGCGTAGGTCAGCTTGTCCAGGCACACGATGCGGTAGTCGGGGTGCTCCTTGAGCATATGGAACACAAAGTTGCTGCCGATAAAGCCGGCGCCGCCGGTAACGATAATGGTCATTGGCTCATTCTCCCTTTCCGTAAACGAAGTTGCAGTCGCTGTCCGCCAGCAGCGGAGCGTTTTTGTCCTTGTCGGACAGAATGGGGTCCGTCACGCCCCAGTCCACGCCAATGGCAGGGTCGTCGAAGCGGATGGACCGGTCGCTGGGATGATCGTAGAGGTTGTCCGCCTTATAGCAGAAGTCCACGTCGTCCGTCAGGGTCACGAACCCGTGGCCGAAGCCCCGGGGAATGTAGAACTGGCGCTTATTCTCGGCGCTGAGCTCCACGGATACCCACTGCAAATAGGTGGGGGACCCCTTCCGCAGGTCCACCGCCACGTCCATCACGGCGCCCCGCACCACCCGGACGATCTTGGCCTGGGCCATGGGGTCCTGCTGGAAGTGGATGCCCCGCAGGGTCCCCTTCTTGGCGGTGAAGCTCTCGTTGTCCTGCATGGGCGCAAAATGCAGGGATTCATACTTGGGCTGGGACCAGGTCTCCATGAACCAGCCCCGGTGATCGCCGAACACGTCCGGCTCGATGATTTTTACCTCGGGAATTTTCGTATCCAGAATTTTCATACAGGCCACCTATCAATAACGAATTTTGCCCTCGGCCACGTGCATCAGATGCTGGCCGTAGGGGGACTTGCCATAGCGCTGGGCGGACTGGAGCAGGGTCTCCTTGTCGATCCAGCCCTCGGTAAACGCGATCTCCTCCAGTGCCGCGATCTGGGAGCCCTGCCGGGTCTCGATGGTGCGCACAAAGTCCGCCGCATCCACCAGGGAGTCCATGGTACCGGTGTCCAGCCAGGCATAGCCCCGGCCCAGCAGCTGCACGTTCAGGGTGCCGTCCTCCAGATAGAAACGGTTCAGGTCCGTGATCTCCAGCTCGCCCCGGGCGCTGGGCTTCACCCGCTTGGCCATGTCCACCACCCGGTTGTCATAGAAATACAGGCCCGTGATGCAGTAGTTGCTCTTGGGGTGCTGGGGCTTCTCCTCCACGGAGATGACCTTGCCGTTCTCGTCGAACTCCACAATACCGAAGCGCTCGGGGTCATTGACGTAATAGCCGAAAATGCTGGCCCGGCCCTGCTGCGCATCCGCCGCCGCCTGCTTCAGGCGGGCCCGGAAGCCGCTGCCGTAGAAAATGTTGTCGCCCAGCACCATGGCGCAGCAGTCGTCGCCGATGAACTCCTCGCCCAGCAGGAACGCCTGGGCCAGACCATCGGGCGAGGGCTGCACCTTATAGCTCAGCCGGATGCCGAACTGGCTTCCGTCCCCCAGCAAACGCTCGAAATTGGGCAGATCCGTGGGGGTGGAGATGATGAGAATGTCCCGGATCCCCGCCATCATCAGGGTGGACAGGGGGTAATAGATCATGGGCTTGTCATA
>ERZ1107006.66-NODE-66-length-105708-cov-147.178348_pt1 | contig 105708 bp, 89 predicted proteins | sample MGYA00403696_ERZ1107006 | MGnify/ENA primary metagenome ERZ1107006 (study PRJEB35170, sample SAMEA104062441) | human gut metagenome | biome: human gut; feature: human-associated habitat; material: faeces | place: Denmark | collected 2012-08-13 ...
GGTGAAGATGCCGATTACCCGCGATGGGACGAAAAGACCCCGTGAACCTTTACTACAGCTTAGCATTGACCTTGGTCATCCGATGTGTAGGATAGGCCGGAGGCTTCGAAGCGGGAGCGCCAGCTTTCGTGGAGCCATCCTTGAAATACGGCCCTTTGGCTGTCTGAGGTCTAACGCGCGATGCGCGGACACTGCTTGGTGGGTAGTTTGACTGGGGTGGTCGCCTCCAAAAGCGTAACGGAGGCTTCCAAAGGTGCCCTCGGGTCGATTGGTAACCGACCTCAAAGAGTGCAATGGCATAAGGGCGCTTGACTGGGAGGCAGACATGCCGAGCAGGCAGGAAACTGGGGCATAGTGATCCGGCGGATGTGTATGGAAACTCCGTCGCTCAAAGGATAAAAGGTACTCCGGGGATAACAGGCTGATCCCCCCCAAGAGCTCATATCGACGGGGTGGTTTGGCACCTCGATGTCGGCTCGTCACATCCTGGGGCTGGAGAAGGTCCCAAGGGTTGGGCTGTTCGCCCATTAAAGTGGCACGCGAGCTGGGTTCAGAACGTCGTGAGACAGTTCGGTCTCTATCTATCGTGGGCGTGGGAGTTTTGCGTGGTGCCGTCACTAGTACGAGAGGACCGTGATGGACAGACCTCCGGTTTACCAGTTGTGCCGCCAGGCGCACCGCTGGGTATCTGAGTCTGGATTGGATAAGCGCTGAAAGCATCTAAGTGCGAAGCCAGCCGCAAGATGAGAACTCCATAGAGGGTCGTCATAGACGATGACGTTGATAGGACGCAGGTGTAAAGACGGCGACGTCAAAGCCGAGCGTTACTAATTGCCCGAAACTTTTCTTTCCACAGTTCATAGTTTCAACTGTATGAGTCTGTAAGGGATTCATTCAAAGTTTTTGCTTGTCGATATACGTCATAACCCATTATCAGGTGGTTATTGCGGTGGGGTCCCACCTCTTCCCATTCCGAACAGAGAAGTTAAGCCCACTTGCGCCGATGGTACTGCAATGCAATGCGGGAGAGTAGGTAGCTGCCTCCTTTTTTCATCAAGGCCTCAGGTTTCGAAAGATTCCTGAGGCTTTTTTTGTATCTTTTCATTCATACTTTGTCACATTTTTATCTACGAATGAACTCTATTGTTTTGGGCAGTTTGAGCCATTTGCGGTTTCTTGCAATTTTCATGGTGCTGCCTTTTAGTTGTTTAAAAATGTATTTTCCTTCTGGAGTAACAGACAACTCTGCAGTAAGATCTTCACTGCCATAATCATTGATGATGGACAGTGAGGCTGTCTGATCCTTTATACTTACTTCGGTAATCAGCCATTTTCGTCCATCTTTGTAGTCGCCGAAGAAGCCAGCCATATTGCCAAATATTTCCTGTCCGGGAACTTTGATGTTTTGGTCGTAAAAATCTATCTTCAGATACACATTATACTCTTTATTGGTAAGTGTGCCCTTGAAAATTGTACTGTCAATTTGTGCAAAACACGTTGTAGACAGCACTAAAAATAGCATTGTAAATAGTTTCTTTTTCATTATTTTATTGAATTACTGCGACAAAGTTATTTATTTAAATCAAGAATTCATTCTTTTTTTTGAATTATCTTTTCAAATAATTCGTTTTTTTGTAATTATTTAATTATCTTTGCGGTGTTTATTGATATTTTATGGGAAAAGAAAAATTATTTCCAGATTATATATTTGAGTCAAGCTGGGAAGTATGTAACAAAGTAGGCGGTATTTATACTGTATTATCTACGAGAGCAAAGACTTTAAAAGAAAAGCTGCAGGATCAACTAATCTTCATTGGTCCAGATTGTTGGAGGGACAAGGTTAATCCTTGTTTCTCGAGTGATTATGCGCTTTATACTGATTGGCAAAAGCAGGCTGCCGAAGAAGGGCTGAAAGTTAAAGTGGGTCGCTGGAATATTCCTGGTGAGCCTGTTGCAATATTAGTAGATTTTACTCCTTATTATGCTATAAAGAACGAAATTTATGGTAAGTTGTGGGAGAACTTCCAAGTAGACAGTCTCCATGCTTATGGAGATTATGATGAAGCATCTATGTTCTCTTATGCTGCTGCTCTTGTAGTAGAGAGTTTCTATAAGCATGTTGTGGGTAAAGACATGAAAGTTATCTATCATGGTAATGAGTGGATGACAGGACTTGGACTTTTGTATATCAAGAAGAACCTGCCACAGATAGCAACCATCTTTACAACCCATGCTACCAGTATCGGGCGCAGTATAGCAGGCAACAACAAGCCTCTTTACGATTATCTTTTTGCTTACAACGGTGATCAGATGGCTGAAGAGCTCAACATGCAGAGTAAGCATTCGATAGAGAAGCAGACTGCATGGAATGTGGATTGTTTCACAACGGTGAGTGAAATCACAGCAAATGAATGCAAGGAACTGTTGGACAAGCCAGTAGACTTTGTCTTGCCTAACGGATTTGACAATAGTTTTGTACCAAAGGGTGCTGTTTTTACCAAGAAGCGCAAGGAGGCCCGTAAGCGTCTGCTTGATGTGGCGAATGCGTTGATGGGTACTGATTTGGATGATGATACGCTGATCGTATCCACCAGTGGTAGATATGAGTTCCGCAACAAGGGCGTCGATGTATATATCGAGGCAATGAACAGATTGTTGCGTGACGAGAAGCTTAAGAAGAATGTGCTTGCTTTCATTGATGTTCCAGGTTGGGTGGGTGAACCCCGTGCCGATTTGAGAGAACGTCTTGACAGTGGCAAGAAATATGATACGCCGCTCGAAGTGCCGGCTGTAACCCATTGGCTTAAGAATATGAGTCATGACAACGTGCTGGGTATGCTGAAGTACCTCGATATGCAGAATCGCAAAGACGATAAGGTGAAATTAATCTTTCTGCCTTGTTATCTTACCGGTGATGACGGAATCGTGAACAAGACCTATTATGATGTAGTTCTTGGCAACGATCTGTGTATCTATCCCTCGTATTATGAGCCATGGGGCTATACTCCCTTGGAGGCTGTAGCTTTCAAAGTGCCTTGTATCACTACTGATTTGGCAGGCTTTGGCTTGTGGGCTAATAGCGAGAAGGGTGGTTATTGCGAGATTTCAGACGGCGTGAAGGTGATACGTCGCACAGATTATAACTATTCAGAGGTGGCAGATGCTATCAAGGATACAGTTGCTGAATATTCCAACTTCAATGCAGCTGAAGTAAAGAAAAGTAGGGCTAATGCTGACAAGCTTTCCAAGAAAGCTTTGTGGAGCAATTTTATTGAATATTATTATAAAGCTTATGATTTTGCCTTACGCAAGGTCGAAGTACGTAACTAAAAAACTTTAACACAAAACACAATGAAAATTAAGGCAGATTACGCAAATGCTCCTCAATGGAAGGAGACAACTATCAAGTCAAGCCTCCCTAAGGAGTTGAAGTGCTTGGATGAAATCGCTCACAATATGTGGTGGGCATGGAACTATGAGGGTCGTGACTTGTTCAAGAGCCTCGATCCAGAACTTTACGAAAAGGTGAATGCCAACCCTGTATTGCTTTTGGAGCGTTTGAGCTATGACCGCAAGGAAGCTATTGTAAAGGATAAGGAGACAATGGCAAAGGTGAAGAAGGTTTACAAGATGTTCCGTGATTATATGGATGTAAAACCTAACGCCAAGCGTCCTTCTGTAGCTTACTTCTGTATGGAATATGGTATTAACCAGGTGGTTAAGATCTACTCTGGTGGTTTGGGTATGCTTGCTGGTGACTACCTGAAGGAGGCTTCTGACAGCAACGTGGATATGTGTGCTGTTGGTTTCCTCTATAGATATGGTTACTTCAAGCAGTCTTTGAGCATGGACGGCCAGCAGATTGCCAATTATGATGCTCAGAACTTCAACTCTCTTCCTTTGGAGCGTGTTCTGGATGAGAATGGCAATCCTGTGGTCGTAGATGTTCCTTATACAAACTATCAGGTTCATGCTTATGTATGGCAGATGAACGTAGGTCGTATCAAGTTGTATCTCCTGGATACAGATAATGATATGAACTCTGAGTTCGACCGTCCTATCACTCACTCTCTCTATGGTGGTGATTGGGAGAACCGTTTGAAGCAGGAGATTCTGCTGGGTATCGGCGGTATCCTGACTTTGAAGAAACTTGGTATCAAGAAGGATATTTACCACTGCAATGAAGGTCATGCTGCTCTCTGCAATCTGCAGCGCCTCTGCGATTATATCGAGGAGGACGGCTTGAACTTCAACCAGGCTCTCGAGTTGGTTCGCGCTTCTTCTCTCTATACTGTTCACACTCCAGTACCAGCTGGTCACGACTACTTCGACGAGGCTCTCTTCGGCAAGTACATGGGTGGCTATCCACAACGCCTCGGCATTTCTTGGGACGAGTTCATTGGTATGGGTCGTGAGAATGCAGACGATCACAACGAGCGTTTCTGCCTCTCTACCTTCGCCTGCAACACTTGCCAGGAGGTTAACGGTGTAAGTAAACTGCACGGTTGGGTAAGCCAGCAGATGTTCTCTAACATCTGGAAGGGTTACTTCCCAGAGGAGAATCATGTGGGTTATGTAACAAATGGTGTACACTTCCCAACATGGACAGCCACAGAGTGGCGCAAGCTCTATGATACTTATTTCGACAAGAACTTTATGAGCGATCAGAGCAACGAGGAAATCTGGCATGCTATCTACAATGTTTCAGATGCAGAAATCTGGAATACCCGTATGGCATTGAAGAAGAAGCTTGTAGCTTATATCCGTGAGAAGTTCACACAGACATGGTTGAAGAATCAGGGTGATCCAGCTCGTGTAGTATCTTTGCTCGAGCGTATCAATCCTAACGCTTTGATGATTGGTTTCTGCCGTCGTTTCGCTACTTACAAGCGTGCTCACTTGCTCTTCACCGACTTGGACCGTCTGTCTAAGATCGTTAACGACCCAGAGCATCCTGTATTGTTCTTCTTCTCTGGTAAGGCTCACCCTGCTGATGGTGCTGGTCAGGGCTTGATCAAGAAGATCTTCGAAATCAGCCAGCGTCCTGAGTTCCTTGGCAAGATCATCTTCCTTGAGGACTACGATATGACTTTGGCCCGCCGTCTGGTTTCTGGTGTTGATATTTGGATGAATACTCCTACACGTCCATTGGAGGCTTCTGGTACTTCAGGCGAGAAGGCAGAGATGAATGGTGTTGTCAACCTCTCTGTTCTCGATGGTTGGTGGGTAGAAGGTTATCGTGAGGGTGCCGGTTGGGCTCTTCCTGAGAAGCGTACTTACCAGAACCAGGGTTATCAGGATCAGTTGGATGCTGCTACTATCTACAATATGTTGGAGAATGATATCGTTCCTATGTACTACAACAAGTGCAAGGAGGGTTACAGCAAGGAGTGGATTCAGGTAGTGAAGAACTCTATTGCAACTATTGCTCCTCATTACACCATGAAGCGTCAGTTGGATGACTACTATGATAAGTTCTACAACAAGCAGGCTGCTCGTTTCAAGAAGTTGAGCGCCAACGACAATGCTCTCGCTAAGGAGATTGCTCTGTGGAAGGAGTCTGTTGCCGAGCGTTGGGATTCTATCCATGTAGTTTCAAAGAATGATGCTTTGACCAATGGTGTTGAGACTGGTAAGAAGTACAAGATTCAGTATGTCATCGATGAGCAGGGCTTGAACGACGCTGTAGGTCTTGAGCTTGTAGTTCTGAAAAATCAGGTAGAGGATGGCAAGCAGGTTTATGCTGTTTATCCATTCAAGGTGAAGGGTCATGAGGGTAACAACTTTACCTTTGAGGCTGAGATAGAGCCAGTAAATGCAGGTTCTTTCAAGACAGCTATTCGTATGTATCCTAAGAACGACAAATTGCCTCATCGTCAGGACTTCTGCTACGTAAAGTGGTTGGACTAATACGATAAGTGCAATATAGCAATAGTTTTTTAAGAATCCCATGTTTCGTTATGAGAAGCATGGGATTTTTTTTCCATTCTCCTATAATGACTCTGTCTCTTGGTCGACTGTCATATTGAAGTAAGCCTCTGCAATAGGCGTGTACCAACCTCTATAATAGCCTTTGTAATAGGCTATCTGTAATAGCGATAAAAAAGCCTTCCTTGCAAAAACAAGGAAGGCTCTATGGTGAAGAATTTTGATGATTCTTTTATACGAGATACTGAGAAGAGATACTTTCGTTGTCCTCTACTCGGCGAATAGTCTCTGCGAACATATCGGCAATGGTGAGTTGTTTTACCTTTTCGCAACGCTTTGTATAAGGGATAGAGTCGGTGAAGACAATCTCCTCGAGTGCTGAGTTCTGTACGCGCTCAGAAGCAGGGCCGCTCATCACGCAGTGAGAAGCACAGGCACGAACTGTTTTTGCGCCAGCTTCTTTCATGATATCGGCAGCTTTTGTTATGGTTCCGGCTGTGTCAACCATGTCGTCAATGATGACGACGTTCTTGTCTTTTACATCACCAATGATCTGCATGCTTGCCACAACATTTGCACGAGCGCGGGTCTTGTTGCAAAGAACCAATGGACAGCCCAGATACTTGGCGTATGTGTTGGCACGCTTAGAACCACCAACGTCAGGAGAAGCAATGACCAAATCGTCGAGATGCAGGCTCTGAAGATAAGGCAGGATGACACCAGATGCATACAGGTGGTCAACTGGTACATCGAAGAAGCCCTGAATTTGGTCGGCATGGAGGTCCATTGTTATCAGACGGTCGATTCCTGCCACACTCAGCAAGTCGGCAACGAGCTTGGCGCCAATGCTTACACGAGGTTTGTCTTTGCGGTCCTGTCTTGCCCAACCGAAGTAAGGTACTACTGCGATGATGTGGCGTGCAGATGCACGCTTGGCAGCATCAATCATCAGGAGCAGCTCCATCAAGTTGTCTGAATTAGGGAAGGTGCTTTGTACGAGGAATACGTCGCGTCCGCGGATAGATTCCTCAAAAGAAACGCCAAATTCACCATCAGAGAACTTGGTAACAACCAAGTTACCGAGAGGGCAACCTAAACTTGCACAGATTTTTTCTGCAAGGTATCTCGAGTTTGTACCGGAGAATACCAAAAAAGAGTTTTTGTCACTCATTTCTTTTTTTCTTGTGTTATAGTGGATAATATTCTTTTTAACTGATAGCCTTTCTTAGTTTTTCGAAATGCCCGATGAGTTCCTTGAAATCATTTTCGTTGTGAATGTCGAAACGGTTCCATAGGTCACCGCAGATAACGACGCCTCCGAATCCTAAGCGTTTTGCTATGTGCAGGTTCTCAAGGCTCATGCCTCCCAAGGCATAGACCTTTTTGTCTATCAACCCCTTGTCGGCTGCCATTTCGAGTTGCTGCATAGAGAATGTGGACTTCTCGTCCTTGAATTCTATACAGTCAAATACATTTTTCAGGAAAACGTAGTTGGATTTCTTCTTCATCTCCTTGAGCATTGTCAGGTCGGAACAAGAACGACTGAATTTTCCTTTATATCCATCCGGCACTGGTGCCAGTGGATCGTCAATATGAATACCGGCCAAATTGTATTCCCCCTTCAGGTAGTAATGATCGTGTACTACTATCTTGCGGTAATAATCTTCCGGCAAGAGGGTGAGTAACCGTTCAGAATACATGGGCGAGGTATTGGGTTTGAACAGGTGTAAGCTGTCCATACCCTCATCGAACAATGAGGCCAATATTTTGTCTTCTTCCACGAAGAATGTGGACTTTGTCATTATTACTAATTTCATCGTCTGTGTCTTTTGTGATGCAAAAGTATTAAAAAAAATGGTAACTTGCAATTTTATCAGAGATAAAAAGCTATCTTTGCACTCGAAAATTAATATTTATCAAGTTATGACCATAAATTTAGCTAATTTTAATGAAGTTCACGTTCCAATTTATCTTTTGGAAGAGGAACGTCTTCGTAATAATCTGTCGCTTATCAGGAGCGTTGCCGAGCGTGCGGATGTGGAAATCATTCTTGCCTTCAAGGCTTATGCTTTATGGAAAACTTTTCCTATATTCCGTGAGTATATTCATTCCACTACAGCCAGCTCGTTGAGTGAGGCGCGGTTGGCTTTCGAGGAGTTCGGCAGCAAGGCTCATACCTATTCTCCGGCTTATACCGACTACGAAATCGACGAGATAGCCCGATGCTCCAGCCATCTTTCGTTCAATTCCTTGTCGCAGTACGCCCGTTATCATGAGCGGGTGAGGGAGGTAAATCCTGAGATCAGTTGTGGTTTGCGTGTCAATCCTGGATATTCCGAAGTGGGTACGTTGCTTTATAATCCATGTGCTCCCGGAAGTCGTTTTGGCGTTACAGCCGATCGGTTGCCCGATCAGTTGCCCGGCGATATAGAAGGTTTCCATTGTCATTGTCATTGCGAGAGTGGGGCAGATGTCTTCGAGCGCACCTTGGTACATATCGAGGAAAAGTTTGCCAAGTGGTTCCCACAGTTGAAATGGATTAATTTTGGTGGCGGGCATCTGATGACTCGTGCCGATTACGACGTGTTACACCTTATTAATATAATAAAGGGATTTCATCAGCGTCATCCCCACCTCCAGGTCATCATGGAGCCTGGAAGTGCTTTTGGCTGGCAAACCGGTGCTTTGGTCTCGCAGGTTGTTGATGTGGTGGAGAATAGCGGCATCCGTACTGCTATCTTGAATGTGAGCTTCACTTGTCATATGCCCGACTGTCTTGAAATGCCCTATATGCCTGCAGTGAGAAATGCCAGGACGATAGAGGTAGACGATATGATGAAGGCACCCGATGGTGATCATGTCTACAGATTGGGAGGCAACAGCTGCCTGAGTGGTGATTTTATGGGTTATTGGCAGTTCGATCATGAGTTGGAGATCGGTGAAAATGTGATTTTCGAGGACATGCTTCACTACACAACTGTAAAGACAAACACCTTTAATGGCATCTCTCATCCCGCCATTGGCATCGTTCATCCCGACGGAGAAATGGAAATATTGCGCCAATTTGGATATGAGGATTATAAAAACAGGATGGATTAAGCAAACATCAAAAAAGTAGGAAAAAGCGCTCTTTTTAGCTTTAAAATGCAGTAAAAAGGCTGTTTTTGTAAAAAAAGTAAACTAAAGAGTGCTTTTTTTGAAAAAAAACTACGAAAAAGTTTGGTGGTTCCAGAAAAAGCCGTACCTTTGCAACCGCATTTAGAGAAATGCTCCTAACAAATGGATTTTACTGCGGAAATAGCTCAGTTGGTAGAGCACGACCTTGCCAAGGTCGGGGTCGCGGGTTCGAGTCCCGTTTTCCGCTCGACTTTCTGAATGAACCAAAACAGGAGGATGACTTCTAAGCCCAAGTGGCGGAATTGGTAGACGCGCACGTTTCAGGTGCGTGTGTTTCACAACGTGCAGGTTCGAGTCCTGTCTTGGGCACGGTATTCAGAGTCTTTTGAAATGTTGGAGAGGTGGCGGAATTGGTAGACGCGCTACTTTGAGGGGGTAGTGACAATTGTGTCGTGGGAGTTCGAGTCTCCTCCTCTTCACCATTTATTTTTTTTGTTGCGGAAATAGCTCAGTTGGTAGAGCACGACCTTGCCAAGGTCGGGGTCGCGGGTTCGAGTCCCGTTTTCCGCTCTTTTTTTATTTTCTATTTTCAGAAAAATACACTTAACTTATGAATTTATATTTACGATATTTTGATCGAGAGGTATTCGTATCAAATGCAGACCAAGCAATAGATTTTTTAAAAAGTATTCCTGAGATTAGTGTTGATGCCGATTTGGAAGCCGATATTCGGGAATATGCAGCAAGTGATGTTTGTTATCCTAAGCGTTATAAGGTACGTCCCCGCGTTTATTTTATTGTTATCAAGACTGCTGCTGCCAATATGCAGGATTTCAAGGATAAGAAAGCTGTTCGTCCTGCTTCCGTAGCGCGCGAGATGAATGACAATGTTTTCAACCGTCTTGTGGAGGAGCGTCCGGGATGGTATGAGGGTAGCTTGGACTTTAAGCGTGTGGTATTGATTCCTGCTACAGGCAAGTTTGAATATCGTGACACACATTTCGTAGCCAATGTCAAGGCAATGTCGGGACAGGATTGCTACGACAGAATTATAGAGCATCTGCGTGAGCGTGTGGATTCTCGCAGTCAATTTCCATCTGTAAAGGGAAAGAACTATCATTTCCGTTATTTGGGAATGTGGAAATAAAACACTTTAGCTTATGAATAAGGTGATGTTGATAGGCAATGTAGGCAAGGAGCCTGACGTGCGTTATTATGATGCCGACCAGGCTGTGGCTCAGGTTACTTTGGCTACTACCGAGAAGGGTTATACGTTGGCCAATGGCACGCAGGTTCCCGATCGTACCGAGTGGCATTCCCTTGTGTTCTATCGCACTCTTGCCAAGATAGTAGAGAAGTATGTCCACAAGGGCGACAAACTCTATGTAGAGGGCAAGATACGCTATCGCTTCTTTGATGACAAGCAGGGCAAACGTCGCTTTGTGACAGAAATTTATGTCGACAACATGGAGATGCTTACCCCCAAATCGGCTTCTGCTCATACGGATGCATCGGCCCCTAATGTCGAGACCAAGACAGAGGAGACACCCGCTTCGGATTCAGACAGTTTACCTTTTTAATTTTTAAAGATACTATACAACATTGGATATATCGACCATAACCGAGGCTTTTAGCGATGTCACAGTCCAGTCGCCTACTGTAGGCGTTATGTTGGCTGGATTGTTGGCGGTAGCTTTGGTCTTTCTTTCTGCTTTTGCCAGTGGTTCTGAGATAGCTTTTTTCAGTTTGTCGCCTTCAGATGTGGCAGAACTGGAAGATGGCAAGAATCCGAGTGACAGAAAGATTCAGATGTTGCGAGAGGACTCTGAGCGTACTTTAGCAACGATTTTGATTACCAACAACTTTGTCAACGTCATGATTGTCATGTTGCTGAGTAATATTTTTGTCAGCATTGTCAAGTTCGGTCCCAAGGCTTATTGGCTTGAGTTCTTGATCATGACGGTGTTTCTCACTTTTCTTCTGTTGCTCTTTGGTGAAATCATGCCAAAGGTTTACTGCCGTCAGAATCCTCTTCGTTTCTGTCGCCGCTGTGTGGATGCCATTCTCTTTGCCCGTAAAATTTTCTGGCCTATAGAAACCATTCTTTTGAAGAGTGGAATGCTTGCCGAGAAGGTGATGAAGAAAGATAATCATGTACTGAGTGTGGATGAACTTGAACAGGCTCTGGAACTCACCGACAAGGACGATATCAAGAACGAGCAGAGCATGCTTCAGGGCATTATCCGTTTTGGCGACGAGACTGCCAAGGAGGTGATGACAAGTCGTCAGAACATTGTCGATCTGGATATTCAGAGCACCTATGCTGAGGTGCTGAAGTGTATCGTAGAGAACAATTACAGTCGTATACCTGTTTATCAGGACAATACGGACAATATCCGCGGCATTCTGTATATCAAGGACTTGCTGCCCTATTTGGATAAGCCTGCCAGTTTCCGTTGGCAGAGTTTGATACGTCCTCCTTATTTTGTTCCTGAGACCAAGAAAATCGACGATTTGCTTCGCGAGTTCCAGGAGAACAAGGTTCATATAGCCATTGTGGTCGACGAGTTTGGAGGCACCAGCGGTATTGTGACTCTTGAGGATATTATGGAAGAGATCGTAGGCGAAATCAATGACGAGTATGATGAGGAAGAGAAGTTCTACTCCAAGTTGAACTACAATACTTTTGTGTTCGAGGGAAAGACTCTGCTTGCCGATTTCTGTCGTATACTGAATATCGATGACGACGAGTTTGCCGAGGTGGAGGGTGATGCCGATACGCTTGCGGGACTATTGTTGGAGATAAAGGGCGACTTCCCCAGTATGCACGAGAAACTGGACTATAAGAACTATTCCTTTGAAGTGATGGGTATAGAGGAGCGCCGTATCAGTAAGATCAAGGTGACTGTGCATCCTGTCAGTTCTGGGCATGGTGATGACAAATAAAAATGATGATGACAAATAAAGAGGAGTGTGAACAAAGATGGCAGTAGTAAACATACGTGAAGTATATCCTGGTGTGAGTTTAGGGTTATGGCAGATGGATGAGTCGTCCGAACAGTTGTTCGACCTTTATCCTCATCTCTTGCCTTATCGTTCCTCTTTGGATGATAAATACAAGAATGATGGCAGGAAACTTGAGTTTCTTGCCATTCGTGCATTAATGTATGAGATGCTACGGGTCAATGGAGCTTCCAAGGGGTTGCTGTCTCATGCTGGCGACTTTACCCACAACGGGCAGGGCAAGCCTTTGTTCAGGGGCTATCATGTCAGCATCTCTCACACAAAAGGCTATGCTGCCCTTATTTTGTCGAAAAAATCAGAGGTGGCCGTGGACATTGAGTATATGAGTGATAGGGTAGAGCGCATCGCTTCCAAGTTTCTCAGGAAAGACGAACGGGCAGACTCCTTGGATGCCAAGTTGGTGCATTGGTGTGCCAAGGAAACGGTGTTCAAGTTGTTCTCGGAAGAGAATCTACTCTTCGAGGATATGCGCGTGAAGCCTTTTGACACGATGGCCGACTGGGCTTGCGATGTTGAGAACCTGAAGAGCGGTAAGACAGCACGGGTTGATTTTGAACTCGCTATGGATTTTGTGTTGACTTATTCGATGTGGACGAAATGACAGAAACTGGCAGTAAAAACATATAAGTAATGGTAAAACATCATATATATAAGAGAGGTGTGCTGATGTGCGCTTCTCTTTTTTTCGGCTTGGTGGCTACAGCCCAAGTCTTTCAAGCAGAGTCTGTGTCTTCAGCCTGGCATGTCGTGAGGGAGAATGCTCAGAAAACATTTCCTAAGATGGTGGCTGCTGGCAACTATAGTGGTATCACGCATCTGCATGACGACATTTATGCTGTGGTGAGCGATAAATCCGACAGCGCCTTGTTCTTCAAATTTCGCATACAGTTGAATCCTGTGTCGGGAGAGTTGGAGCACGTCGAGAACCTGGGCTACAGTGAGACGGTTCGTGAGAAAGGGTTAGACCACGAGGCGATAGCCCGAGTGTCTGATTCTACTCTTGTTACAGTCAGCGAGGGCTTGTTCCGTTTTGCTGAATATCCTGTATACGGAATGAATAATGACCGTTGTGCTTTTCGTGTGGGCGAGTCGGTGGATGTCAGGAAGCAGAAGCCGGCAGACTTTGTTTGGTCATTGACTCATTCTCCTTCCGATTTTCATCCCAATTATGGCTATGAGTCACTTGCCTATGATTCCGTGCGTCATCTTCTGTGGAGCATTTCTGAAAGTACCTTGCGTAATGACGGCAAGCCTGCATCATGGCAGAATGGAGAAGCCAACAGGTTGCGCTTGTTTGCTTTCGACTGGAGCGAGCATTCCGACACTTCTTCCATGTTTGGTTCCGTCAGGCATCCTATAGCAGTTTCATACGCTTACCGGATGGATGCGCCTGCGATTCGCAAGCGGCCTCAGACCTATGCCATGGGAGTGAGCGAGTTGTGTGTGCTTCCTGATGGACAGCTTCTCGTGTTGGAGCGTGAGGTGTATGTGCCCAAGTCCAAGATAGGTGCTTCCTGCCAATGCAAGCTTTATCTCGTCAATCCTGCCGAGGAACAGGTCTTCCCTATGTCGGCTTCGTTTGCCAGTGATGACGTTCCTTATGTCAGGAAGACTTTGCTTACTCAGTGGTCAACCCGTCTTACCCTTCTCGGACGTTCCTTTGCCAATTATGAAGGGATGTGTCTTGGTCCGCAACTGGCTGATGGCTCTCAGGTGCTTATTCTTCTGTCTGATTCTCAAGACCAGTATGCTGGTGTCTTGAAAGACTGGTTTAAGACAATCGTATTGGCCAAATAGGACTTTTTGGCTTAAACCAAAGATGAATCCGTAAACAAACAAAAAAGAGAGGTGTGCCGATAACGGTTACACCTCTCTTCGCTTTAACTCTCTAATTTGTTTAAACGTTTCGCATATTTCTATTTTAGTTTTGATATATCTACTTATTTGCTTTTCCTGCTTGTTTTATTTATATTTGTTTTATCTGCGTCCACCGAAAGAGCCGCCACCATGATTGGATGAGCCTCCATGGTTACCGCCGAAAGATCCGCCTCTGCTTGAGTTGCCGAAAGAACGGTTAGAACTGCCGGAACTGTTGCCGAAAGAGCGGCTTGGACTGCTTGAACTACTTCCGAATGAGCGGTTGAAATTTCTTGCACCGCTTCCGAAAGAGCGGTTAGGAGTGCTCGAAGGTGTTCCGAAAGAACGGTTGTTGTCTCTTGAACTGTTGCCGAAAGAGCGGTTAGGTGTGCTCGATGGATTACCGAAAGTACGGTTGTTGTTTCTTGAAGCATTACCGAATGAGCGGTTGTTTCCCGTCTGGCGATCGCGTGTCACGGTGGTGCGTGTGCTGCTTTGGCGTGTCATGTTGCCGAAACTCTGTCCTCGTCCGTAGTCTCCACGGTTGAATCCGTCTCTCATTCCCATTCTTGGTCCGCCATCAGGATGTGGTCTGCCATAAGTACGTCCGCTGTACCAGCTTCTTCCTCCGTTCCTGTGCCAGCTGTGTCCGCCTCTGTATACGGTGTAGAAGTGAGGGCGTCCAAAGAAGAAGTAGTCTCGGCGAGGGTATCTTGCGTAGATGCCGAAATGCCAGTAGCCTCCGTTCCAGTAGAGTGGGCGATAGAAGTAAGTGGCATTCAGGAAGGCTCTGTATTGCCAGTCGAGGAGAATGTAGCTCAAGTCGGCGTTGCGCTGTCTCCAGTATGCTCCATACAGGTCGTCGTAAGTGTTTATCCCCATGAGGTAATCCAGGTTCACTTCGTATGCAGCCTCATATTGGTCGTCGGTAAGATTCAACTCGTATGCCATTTTATCGGTCAGAAAGAGAGCCTGCTGGCGAGCTTGCTCGTAACTCATGGCCGATGCGGTAGAAACTGTCATTGTGAACAGTGTCACCATAGCTAATATAAACTTCTTCATAATCGTATCGTTTTAAAGAGTTGTTGTTTCTTGTTCTTTTTGTTTTACGTTGCAAAGATAGGTCAAAATGCTGGTCGAAGAAAAGGTTTTTCCCTAAATGGGCAGGGGAAAATCCCTAAACCACCGTCTTATGGCATAAAAATGGGTCAGAAATCAATGAAAAATAGCCTTTTGCTTGGCTGAAAGTAAACTTTTTCCTATTTTTGCAAAACATATTAATCTTTACCCGATTTTAGATATCTCAAGAGGATGAATAAAATACACCTTATAATATTAGCGGCAGCTGCGATGCTGCCTCTTTCGGTTCGTGCACAGTATGCCTGGCAGGATGGTGCCGAGGCGGGAAAGCTCGACCTTGGCAAAGACGTTCGTTATCAAGTCGAGATGCAGGGGTCTTTCTCGCATGGCAAGACGCCGTTGTGGCTCAATGCCAACAAGTATGGTCTTTCTTCGCTTTCGTCGACCAATGGTTATCTGCGAGGCAGTCTTGTTCGCCCCTTGTCTCTCGACTCTGCACGCCGATGGGGAATAGGTTATGGTGCCGATGTGGCTGTTCCGCTTCATTACACCAGTCATGTTGTGGTGCAGCAAGTCTTTGTTGAGGCTCGCTGGCTGCATGGTGTACTGAGTGTGGGAGCCAAGGAATATCCTTTGGAACTGAAGAACCAGACTTTGAGCAGCGGTAGTCAGACATTGGGTATCAACGCCCGTCCTGTGCCACAGGTCCGGTTGGCATTGCCCGAATATTGGACTATTCCTGCCTTCGGACGCTGGTTACAGCTGAAGGGACATGTGGCCTTTGGCATGATGACCGACGACAACTGGCAGAAAGACTTCACCCAGTGTCGCACCAAGTATGCCGAGCATGTACTCTATCACAGTAAGGCTGGTTTCCTGCGTATCGGCAACGAGGATCGTTTCTGTCCCTGGAGCCTTGAGCTGGGGTTAGAGATGGCTGCCGAGTTTGGTGGCAATGTCTATCATCTTGGAGCCAATGGCGAGATGGTGCAGATACCTACGGGCAAGGGCTTTAAGGATTTCCTTCATGCCTTCATACCCAGTGGTGCTGATGCTACTGATGGAGCCTATGCCAATGTGGAGGGAAACCATTTGGGCAGCTGGCTGATGCGTTTCAACTACAAGGCCGACACCTGGCATATCGGTGTTTATGCCGATCATTTCTTCGAGGACCACAGTCAGATGTTTTTCCTCGACTACGACGGTTATGGCGAGGGTGAGGAATGGCAGGATCGCAAGAAGAACAGATACTACCGTTATAAGTTGAAGGACATCATGCTGGGTGCCGAACTGAATCTTCCTCACGGCACATGGCTTCGCAATGTGGTGTTCGAGTATCTCTATACCAAGTATCAGAGCGGACCTTTCAATCACGACCATACGATGAACATTCCCGACCACCTGGCAGGAATGGACGACTATTATAATCACGGCAACTATCCAGGCTGGCAGCATTGGGGACAGGTGATGGGCAATCCGCTCTACCGTTCGCCTATCTATAATGAGAATGGCGACCTCTATGTGCACGACAACCGCTTCGTAGCCTTCCATCTTGGTTTCGACGGACAGCCAACATCCCGTCTGGGTTATCGCGTGCTGGTCACCTACCAGAAAGGCTGGGGAACCTATCAGGAGCCCTTCACCAAGCCCCATCACAATGTGAGCTTCCTTGCCGAGGCCAACTATCGCTTTGCTCATGGCTGGCATGCCAAGGGCGGTTATGCCATGGACTTCGGCAGCGATCAGATGTTGGGTCATAATGCAGGTTTCCAGCTCACCGTGGGCAAGTCGGGCATACTGGATTTTGGTAAAAAGAAGAAGTAACGAATGAATAGAAATAGCAGCATGACAAAGAACAATCAAAAACAAAATATGAAGTCGAATACGCAACGACAGCATCCTATTGCTGCTCTTGGTGTGGCAGCAGTGGCAGGACTGCTGATGGCGTTGGGCTCACTTTCCTCATGTACTCTCGAGTCGAGTGGCAATGGCGATCTTGATGGCTATTGGCACCTTGAGAGCATTGATACCTTGGCAACTGGCAAGACGGGCGATTATTCCAACCGTCGTTTCTTCTGGGGCATAGAGCACCGGCTCATCAGTGTGTCTGATATCGATCGCGAAGGAAGACTGGGTTATTATTTCCGTTTCGAGCAGACTGGCGACAGCCTTTTCTTGGGCAAGGCCTATAAGAACAACTGGCACCAGGACAATGGCGAGGATGGTGGCGATATTCCCGTCGACGATGTAGAGCTTTTGCGCTATTATGGTGTCAACGAGTTGGAGGAGCATTTTGCCAAAGAGGCTCTTAGTGGAAGCAGAATGATACTTCGCTCCAAGACCCTCCGTCTGAAGTTCAAGAAGTTCTAATCATTGAATTTTTGCTGGTTTACAAAGTAAAAGTTCTTTTTAGCCTTTGAAAGTTCTGTTCTGAGCCTTTGAAAGTTCTGTTCAGAGCCTTTGAATGTCCGTTCAGAGCCTTTGAATGTGCGTTCAGAGCCTCTGAATGTCCGTTCAAAGGCTTTGAACAGAGATTTAATGCCTTTTGAATGGAAATTTACAACAAGAGGAAAAACAATTTATAACTTACAGAAAACAATTCGACCTGTATGGTTGAAATTACCCAATACGCCCTTTACCTTTTCCTTCGGTCGGTGACCGTTGGTTCAGCCCGTGTTGTTGGAGAGCTTCTGGATCTTCTGGGCGTGCCAACCGTACAGGTCGAAACATATTGTAGTATTCAAGTAATTACACATTACTGTTTGGGGAACAGAGTAGTTGCCTTTGATCCCGAAAAAGCAGAGTATACGCAAACAAAGAAAACGTTTGCGTTTCTTTTTTTTGAAAAAAACATATTTTTGTTTGCCAATTATAAATAATGTATTATCTTTGCATTGAAAATAGCTTTGTAAACTCGACTTAGCAAAACAGCAAGTCAAACAGGGTTGACAAAAAGATACAAGAACAAGAATTACTGCATGAGCAATAAGATAAAACATTCCGGTGTAGTCGATGGCGTCGATGGCACAACAGTACGTGTGCGCATCCTCCAGTCATCGGCTTGTAGCGCTTGTAAGGTGGCCTCCCACTGCAATGCCTCCGAAACCAAGGAGAAGTTGGTGGAAGTTACCACATCAGATGCTTCTCAATACCATGTTGGCGACTCGGTCAGAGTTTTGGCCGATACCAGTGTAGGCTTCCGTGCCAGCTGGTATGGTTATCTTCTGCCTTTGGTCCTGATGGTTGTAGCCTTGGTGACAGTATTGAAGGTTTCGGGCTCAGAAGGTATGGCAGCCCTTTCTTCTTTGGGCATACTTATAGCTTATTATATATGTCTGTATCTGCTTCGTGGCAAGCTGAAACGCAGACTCAGCTTCTCCATCGAGAAGTAAAACTCTATAGGTCAATGGAAAGTAATAATATTAATAACTAAAACAAATACAAAGATTATGAACTTTATTATGATTGCAGTCTTGGTGCTCGGTGCCATTGCGCTTATTGCCGCATTGGTTCTCTTCGTAGTTTCCAAGAAGTTTGCCGTCGATGAGGACCCTCGATTAGGTCAGGTGGGCGAGATTCTGCCTGGTGCCAATTGCGGTGGTTGCGGCTTTGCCGGATGTTCCGGTATGGCAGCAGCTTTGGTCAAGGGAGCTGATGCCGGCAGCATCGAAGGACTGATGTGTCCTGTAGGTGGTGCCGACGTGATGGGCAAGGTAGCCGATCTCTTGGGTATCGCTGTGGCCAACACCGATCCTAAGGTGGCAGTAGTGCGTTGTAATGGCTCTTGCGAGCATCGTCCTCGCATCGCCGAGTATGATGGTTTGCATACCTGTGCAGCTATGAACTCTTGTGGAGCAGGCGAGACAGGTTGCGGTTTTGGCTGTCTGGGCTGTGGCGACTGTGTGGCTGCCTGTCAGTTCGGTGCCATCTCTATCAATCCCGAGACAGATCTTCCTGAGGTGGATGAGGAGAAGTGTACTGGCTGTGGTGCCTGTGCCAAGGCTTGTCCACGCCACATCATTGAGCTTCGCAAGAAGGGTCCTAAGGGTCGTCGTGTGTATGTTCAGTGTGTCAATCACGACAAGGGCGCAGTAGCCAAGAAGGCTTGTAGCGTTGCTTGTATCGGATGCGGTAAGTGCCAGAAAGTCTGCAAGTTTGATGCCATCACTATTGAGAACAATGTGGCTTATGTCGACTTCAACAAGTGTCGCATGTGTACCAAGTGTGTTGATGAGTGCCCAACAGGTGCTCTCGTGAAAGTTAATTTCCCTGTAAAGAAGGAGGAACAAGCATGAAATTGAGAACATTTAGAATAGGTGGTGTTCACCCAGAAGAGAATAAGATTACAGCCGAGATGGCTACTCAGGTGGCAGCCCTTCCTAAGCAGGCCATTTTCCCTCTTGGTCAGCACATCGGTGCACCTGCAAAGCCTGTTGTTGCCAAGGGCGACAAGGTGAAGGTAGGTACTCTGCTTGCTGAGGCTGGTGGTTTTGTCAGTGCTCCTATCTACAGTTCTGTTTCGGGAACTGTGTTCAAGGTAGACCAGTCTATCGACGCTACCGGTTACCGCAAGCCTTGTATTATCATCAATGTAGAAGGCGACGAGTGGGAGGAGAGTATCGACCGTTCTGAAAAGTTGGAGACGATAGCATCTCATCCCGAGCTCACTCCCGAAGAGATCGTCAACCGCATCAAGGTGGCTGGCATCACAGGTATGGGTGGTGCAGGTTTCCCAACCTTCATCAAGCTGTGTCCTCCTCCAGGTGCCAAGGCCGAGTGTGTCATCATCAATGGTGTGGAGTGCGAGCCATACATCACAGCCGACTACCGTCTTATGATGGAGCATGCCGATGAGATTCTTGTAGGTTTGAACCTCCTGATGAAGGCTGCCAAGGTAGAGAAGGGCTATATCGGTATCGAGGACAACAAGCCTGCAGCCATCAAGCTCTTCGAGGAAAAGACAGCCGGCGATTCGCGTATCGAGATTGTGCCTTTGGCTAAGAAATATCCTCAGGGAGGTGAGAAGCAGTTGGTTGATGCCGTTATCCGCCGTCAGGTTCCTGCTCCTCCAGCTATCCCTGTCAATGTTGGAGCAATCGTTCAGAACGTAGGTACTGCCTTTGCTGTGTATCAGGCAGTTATGAAGAACAAGCCTTTGTTTGAGCGTTACACCACAGTTACTGGTAAGCAGGTGAAGAATCCTGGCAACTTCCTCGTTCGTATGGGTACACCTTTCTCTCAGATGATAGAGGCTTGTGGCGGTCTGCCCGAGGGCGACAACAAGGTTTTGGCAGGTGGTCCTATGATGGGTAAGGCTGTGATCAGCCTTGATGTTCCTGTCACCAAGGGCACCAACTCCATCACCGTCCTGACCGATGTCGACGCTCACCGCAAGAAGGCTGAGCCATGTATCCGTTGCGCTAAGTGTGTGGAGGCCTGTCCTATGGGCTTAGAGCCTTACTTGCTTGCCACACTGAGTGTGATGAAGGAGTATGAGCGTTTGGAGGCAGAAGAGGTAACCTCTTGTATCGCCTGCGGTTCATGCCAGTTTACCTGTCCTTCTCATCGTCCTATCCTCGACAACATCATCGGTGGTAAGGCTGCAGTGATGGGTATTATCCGTGCTCGCAACACAAAGAAGTAATATATCGTAAACTTCCCAACAGAAATAAAAATGAGTAAATTAATCGTTTCATTATCGCCACATGCCCATGGCAACGAGTCGGTGGAGAAGAACATGTACGGAGTCATCGTAGCTCTCGTACCTGCCATCTTGGCCTCCTTCTATTTCTTCGGCCTGGGTTCGGCAGTAGTACTGCTTGCCTCTGTGGCTGCCTGCGTCTTCTTTGAGTGGGCTATCACAAAATATATTCTCAAGACCGAGACCAGTCTGCTCGATGGTTCTGCCATCATTACCGGTCTCTTGCTCGGCATGAACCTGCCCAGCAACCTTCCACTTTGGATCATCATCATCGGTGCCTTGTTTGCTATCGGTGTGGGTAAGATGAGTTTTGGTGGCTTGGGCAACAATCCTTTCAACCCCGCTTTGGTAGGTCGTTGCTTCCTGCTCGTCAGCTTCCCTGCACAGATGACCTCATGGCCTGTGGCTGGACAGCTGCTCAGCTATACCGATGCCACAACAGCTGCCACTCCTCTGGCTATCATGAAGACTGCCATCAAGACAGGCGACAGCTCTGTGCTTCAGAAGTTGCCCGACTCTCTGAGCCTTCTCTTTGGTGCTACAGGCGAGGGCTTCGGTGCCGGTACAACGGGTGAGGTTTGCGCCATCGCCCTCTTGCTCGGTTTGGCATACATGCTCTGGAAGAAGGTCATCACCTGGCACATTCCTGTAAGCATCATCGCTACCGTGTTTGTATTCAGCGGTTTGATGCACTTGGTCAACCCTGTATATGCCAATCCATTTGCAGTTATCCTCAGCGGTGGTTTGATGTTGGGTGCCATCTTCATGGCCACCGATTATGTCACATCACCAATGACCCACAAGGGAATGCTCATCTATGGTGTATGCATTGGTCTGCTGACAGTCATCATCCGCAACTGGGGTAGCTATCCAGAAGGTATGTCGTTCGCCATTCTCATCATGAATGCGTTCACACCTCTTATTAACACATACGTTAAACCCAAGCGCTTCGGTGAGAAGCCTGCAAAGAAATAAGGAGGATAGAGACATGCAGAAATTAGAATCATCATTGAAGAACATGGTTCTCGTATTGGTGGGTGTGGCACTCGTCGTAGGTGCAGTGCTCGCTTATGTGAACCATATCACATCAGGTCCTATCGCCCAGAAGGCTGAGCAGTCATTGGCAGCTGGTATCAAGAGCGTGATGGGAACCGACGACTTGCAGGTGGCTGCCCCAGAAGAGGTACCGCAGACTATAGACGGCAAGGATGTTACCTTTATTGTTCATGCTTGTTCCGACAAGAGCGGCAACTCTCTCGGAGCAGCTGTAGAGAGCACCACAGGCGGCTTTGGTGGCGACCTGAAGGTACTGGTAGGCTTCGACAAAGAGGGCAAGATATTGGGTTACACCATTCTTCAGCACTCAGAGACTCCAGGTCTTGGTGCCAAGGCCAGTACTTGGTTCCAGAAAGACGGCAAGGGCAGCATCATTGGCAAGACACCAAAGGATGGCAACCTGCACGTGAGCAAGGACGACAAGAGTGGCAATGCTGTTGATGCCATCACGGCATCTACCATTACCAGTCGTGCTTTCCTCAAGGCTATTAACCAGGCATACGCAGCCTATACCCAGCAGGGTACAGACGGTAAGAGCGGTGCCACAAAAGTAAAGAAAGGATAAGCCACTATGAGTAATATTAAGATTTTAATGAATGGTATTATCAAGGAGAACCCAACCTTCGTGTTGCTCCTTGGTATGTGTCCTACTTTGGCAACCACCACCAGCGCCATCAACGGTCTCTCCATGGGACTGGCTACTATGGCGGTGCTGATTTGTACCAACTTTGTGATTTCCTGTATCAAGAAGATCACTCCCGATATGGTTCGCATCCCTGTATTCATCGTTGTGATAGCAGCCTTCGTAACCATTCTGCAGATGTTTATGAGCGCCTATGCACCCGACAGCATCAACCAGGCATTGGGTATCTACATTCCACTGATTGTGGTTAACTGTATCATCCTGGGGCGTGCAGAGAGTTTTGCTGCCAAGAACTCGCCAGTGGCAAGTTTGTTCGACGGTATCGGTGTAGGTTTAGGTTTCACCCTCGGTCTCACCATTCTGGGTTGTGCACGCGAGATTCTCGGCTCAGGTAGCCTCTTCGGAGTAACTCTTTTGCCAGAGACCACCAACATTCTGGTGTTCATCTTGCCTCCAGGAGCCTTCCTCACCTTGGGTTATATCATTGCAATATTTAATAAGGTAAAGAAATAAGGAGGAGTAATATATGGAATATTTATTGATATTTATCTCTGCGATATTCGTCAACAATATTGTTTTGTCGCAGTTCCTCGGTATCTGCCCATTCCTGGGTGTATCGAAGAAGATTGATACCGCCATCGGTATGGGTGGTGCCATTGCCTTCGTCCTGACTTTGGCCACCATTATCACCTGGTGTGTTCAGAAGTACGTGCTCGATGCTTTCGGTTTGCAGTATCTTCAGACCCTTTCGTTCATCCTTGTCATAGCCGCTTTGGTACAGATGGTGGAGATTATCCTCAAGAAGGTTTCGCCAGCTCTCTATCAGGCATTGGGTATTTTCCTGCCTCTTATCACAACCAACTGTGCCGTGCTGGGTGTAGCCATTTTGGTTATTCAGAAAGACTTCAATCTGTTGCAGAGCGTAGTGTATGCCTTCTCTACAGCTCTTGGTTTTGCCTTGGCGCTCATTGTCTTTGCCGGCATCCGCGAGCAGCAGGCTTTGGTTCGCATTCCTAAGGGCATGCAGGGTATCGCCATTGTCATGGTAACAGCAGCTCTCCTGAGTCTTGCCTTCATGGGTTTCTCGGGTGTAGACGGTGGCTTGAGAGCCTTGTTCGGTCTCGAGTAAAGCAACGGTTCCGAACTCAGCGAAAGTAGAGTTGATATATTAAGTCCCACAGTGTAGTCGTAAGGCTACTCTGTGGGGCTTTTTTTGAGTCTGCATTTTCCAGTATCATAGGTTTAACCTATATCTTCTGGTACCTTCATAGCTACATTTTTCTTATTTGGAAGTTTTCAATAGGGCTGTTCAGTTTCCACATATTGTGGAGCATTCTGCTGTCTGACTCCACCATATCTTGTAGTGCAATTGCTTGCATGATATGGGCTATTTTAAAAGTCTATAGAAAATATTTTTCTCGCAGACATGTTTTGTCGCTGAGATTTTTTATTTTTGCAGTATTAATTGGAATGTTAAACAATAAAGATAAAAATATGGATGTAAAAGAATTGTTAGATCAGTTTACACTCTTTGACTCAGCAAAGGGGCAAAGAGCAGAACTTCCTGCCGTGGAAGGCAATTATATCGTGGTGTTAAAGGCTGGCTGTAATATTCCTGACGTTTTGGGTAATTTCAAATACACAGAAATCTCTTTGCACGGAGTGGATTATCGTGTGTTGTATACAGGTATAGCTTCTGATTTGAAAAGACGAATATGGACAAATCATCTGCATGGTAATGGAGGTAATTCTACGCTAAGAAAAACTTTGGGCAGTTTGTTTGGATATCAGAAGATTCCTCGTGATAAAAATTACCATATCAATAAAAAAACGAAGTTTGGTGCGGAAGATGAAAATAGCTTGACCGCATGGATGGAGCGTAATTTGCTTTTTGCTTATCTTGCCAATGACAAGAGTAAAGAGTTGGAATCTTATTTAATCGACAGTCTTTTACCTCCTCTTAATGTGGAGAGCAGTAAGGCCGCAACTTTACAAAGAGTACATGAACTGAGATGTGATAAGTAAGAAGTAAACAGTTTCTGTTATGGCAAGACAAATAGATGGCATTCGTCGAATGTTGCTTATCATCAATAAGATTTATGCAACCAATGGTAAGTATGGGGACAGCTGTGTTTCCGTACATGAACTATTGAGTTATATTAATGACCATGTGGATGCTCCTATCTCAGAAAGAACTCTGCAAAGAGACATCAATGACATAGAAATGCTTTTTCATATAGAAATTTCCTTTGATAGGGCAACGAATAGTTATCGCATCAATGAGAGGTTTTCGAGCAGGGAGGATAGGCTTTCTGAAATGCTCCTTAACTTCGAATTGCTCAATGCCGTGGATGAGAGTCCTAACATGAGGTCGTATATTTTGCCAGAGCATCATCGGGCTGTCTTCAGCAAGTATATGCCTCAACTGATATATGCGGTGAGGAATCAGCATACCATCTCTTTCCAATATGTCCTTTATCGACATGGAGGTGAGGTGATAACGAAAGAGAATATCTTGCCTCATTATATCAAGGAATCTAACCAACTTTGGTATGTTTTGGCTTATGATGCAGATGGATATCAGCTAAAGGCATATGGCATTGATAGAATCCGCAATCTGGTGGTGCATGATACCCTGTTTGAACGAAACGTAGATATTGATGTGAATGGGATGTATCGTGATTGTTATGGCATTTGGAATGATGAGAGTTTGCCCGTAGAGGAGGTTATCTTGCAATATGATAATAGGGATGGCTATTTCTTGAAGGCAATGCCGCTGCATCATACTCAGAGGGTTTTAGTGGATGATGGTAAAGTGTTCAAGATTTCTGTGCATGTCAAGATTACCAACGACTTTGTGATGGCATTGTTGTCTCGAAGCCGTTCTTTGGAAGTGATTGCGCCGATGCATCTCAGAAAACGAATCATGGATGTTTATAGGGAGGCTTTGGTAAGAAATTCTGTACCAAATGATATGTTTAATAATAGTAATGTAGAATCGAATAAATAGTATTGTTGTCTATGGATTACTTTTATGTTGATATAGAAACGGAACTGGGGGAGATGTTGACCTATTATGTCGCGGCGATGGATGAGGCTCAAGCCGAGGATTTTGCTACTGCTGCATTCGAGAATGGGGAAATAGAATGTATGGGGATACAAATCGTAAGCATTTATGCTCATAGGGCATAAATTTCTTTGCAAAAAATGTCATCAAGCTTCATTGTTTGAGACTGGGTTATCCACTCTACAATATGGAGAAAACTGGCAAAGCACGAGAAATGCGGAGGAAGATATGATAGCAGACATTATTCCCATTCGCTAAATACGTTCCACCAGCTTCTTTTTTAGCTGCATGTATTTCTGATGCAAGGCAAATTTCTTTTGCGGTTGCTGCTCTTTCAGTTCTTTCTTTCTGATGGCTGCCATTTCCCTTTTTATTGCTTCTATTTGAATGGTTTGGGAAACGGCTTGATGCAGATTCTGCTGCGAGGAAGTAATCTGGGTTGAGGCAATCTGGCGAACCAAGGATTCATAGAGCATATCCATATTTGAAGAACTGTCCAGACGTAGTGATAGTTTTTCTGCTGATAACCAGTCTGTGGAAAATGACTTGATGATGTCGAATGTGCCAGCAGAAGCATCCTTCCATTGCTTGTAGTTTACCAATAAGCGATAACGATTATCCTGCTGAATGATGAAAATTGTATGTCTGGGTAGCTTGCTGTCAATATAACGGAAGATGTCAGAGCTGTCTGAAATCCCCTTTTTAAGTTTAATAAGAAAGATGGTGAGTTCGTGAACCTCCTTTCCGTCTGCCACATGCAGGTTGCTGGGTGCCAACTTATAGAGCCAGATGATTTGCTCTACATTTTCAACAAATGCAGATTTCATGCAAGCCGTTACCTCAAGATGGCTGTAAAAAGCCACCTTGGGTACTACTCGGTTTACCAACGTAAAGTCGGGAAAATTTAATATATTCATAAGTTCTTTTTTACTTTGAACATTGAACTTGGAACTTTATGATTAGACAGATTGCTTATTTGATAATAAGGAAGGTGATGAGTTCAAAGTCATCCAACCCTTTGATCTCATTGGTCAAAGCCGTGGTTTCACCCAGCGAGAAAAGACTGTCTATGTCGCTCTCTTCCTTGATGCGTACCATACTGTCGATGGCCTTCTGCAACAACTCGCTATAATGTTCCATGTGTCTGCCGTCGCTGGTTTCCTTACTCAGCAGGGCACAAAGATTTCTGTCGTATTCCTTCTTGTCCTTGCAGAGCAATCGCAAGGTATCCAGCAGCTTCTTGGGATGAAGATGGTCGCAGATTACCTCGCCGTCATCCGACAGATACACCATATAGAAAGGATGAAGCAGGTTTTTCCTGTCGATGTTCACGGCATTGTTGCGATTCTTCAATACATAGATAACGCCGGGCTTAATGTCGCCCTTTGCACCTGCCACAGCATTCATTCCGAAAGGAGCATGCTCTATGTCGGGATGTTCCTTGATATATGATAGGAGGTCGAGACGAAACTCGTTCAGTCCCAGGTCCATGATATTGATACCAGTGTCCATATCCTCAATATCAACCACTTCTTCTTGCAGATGCTTCAACTGCTTCCTGCGATATTCCAGGTCGCCTTTTTCGTTGTCGCTCAGTAGGTTGTCATCTCCAGTAGAAGTCAGAATGGTGGCTTTCATACGGCTCTCCACTCTGCCTTTCAACTGGATATATTCGTCCAGTTCCATATCAGGCCAGTAGTTTACCAACTGTATTTCCTTGTTCCGGCTGCCAATACGGTCAATACGTCCAAAACGCTGGATGATGCGTACGGGATTCCAATGGATATCGTAGTTAATCAGATAGTCGCAGTCTTGCAGGTTCTGACCTTCCGAGATACAGTCTGTAGCGATGAGTACGTCGATGTTTTCATGAATCCACGGTTTCTTGGTTGCGTCCTTTTCATCAAAGATGTTATCTTTGTCTTTGGAGATGGGCGAGAAGAAGGTGAGTACATTATTAAATGTACACTCAAACTTCGGAATGGTGCATTTGCCCTCGGTACTACCCGTGATGAGGGCAACGTTCAGTCCGCAGTCTGCCTTGATTCTTTCGGCAAGTTGCTGATAGAGATAGTCTGCCGTGTCGGCAAAGGCAGTGAAGATGAGTACCTTTCGGTTGTCCTTGTTGATAGGATGGGCAAACTTCTCCTTCAAGTCTGCTATCAGCATTTGCAGCTTGCTGTCATGGGCTGGCGTAATATCTTCCAGCATCAGGAGCAGCATCCTGAGTACTTCCTGATCTGCTGTCAGATCTCTTCGCCAACTGATATAATCCATATCCCTGAGTCTGAAACCTCTTATCTCTTCTGCTTCCTGGTCGATGAGCGAGATGGTTTCGTCGATGTAAGCCGTGATGCGCTCCAAGGTGAGGCGGAAGGAGTTGACCGAACTTTCCAGTCGTTTCAGCAGGTTGGTTGCCATCAGATTCCGCAATCCCTTCTCTCGTCCGTCAATAGACAAGCCGCTTCCTTCATAGTCGATGGTATAGCTGTTCTTGGCGCTATCGTGCAGATAGAGCGATGGGGTGTAGATAGACAGGTTCAGATTGTCCAGTTCTGTGGCAATGTCCCTGAAGTTGATGGCATTGCTGATGTCGGTGAGTTTCGGACGACGGGAGATAGGGGGCAGACGATGTGGAAATTCACCGATGGCACTGGTATCATAATACTTCATGATGTGGCTGCGCGAACGGGCGATGGTCACGGCATCCAGCAACTGGAAGAAATCGTAGCTTAAGTCGTTGAGCAGCCTTTCCGTTGTGCGTTCTTCTGCCTTCAATTTTGCCCAGTGGTTATATACTTTTTGGGCATTCGTAAAGATGTCATCTACGTTCTTGCCTAATCCCAATGCTTCGTCAAACGAGCTGCTTCTGCCTTCGTAAGCCAGCTGCAACTGGTTCTTCAAATCGCCAAATCTATTGTTCACAGGGGTAGCACTCAGCATCAGCACCTTCGTCTTCACACCGGTACGAATCACCCGGTTCATCAGTTTCTGATATCTGTTTTCCTTTCTTTCCTCCTGCTGCTCATCATCATCTTCCTCTTCATCCACGTTTCCTCCATTGCGGAAGTTATGGCTTTCGTCGATCACCACGAGGTCGTAGTTGCCCCAGTTGATGTGGTCCAGATCCAAGCCGTTGGAACTTCCATGTTCTCGTGAAAGGTCGGTATGGAAGAGAATGTCGTAGCGCAGACGGTCGCCCGCTATCGGATTGTTCTTGTAATTGGAACGGAAAGTAATCCAGTTCTCATTCAGCTTTTTCGGGCAAAGCACCAGCACACTCTTGTTGCGGTTCTCATAATACTTGATGACGGCAAGCGCTGTAAAGGTCTTTCCCAATCCCACACTGTCGGCAAGAATACAGCCATTGTATTTCTCCAGCTTGTTGATGATGGCGAGTGCCGCATCCTTCTGGAAGTTGTATAGCTTGTTCCAGATGAGACTGTTCTTGAAGCCGGTCCGCTCATTGGGAAGAACATCTTCTGAAATATCTTCCAGGAATTCATGGAAGATGTTGTAGAGAGCGATAAAGTAGATGTATTCGGGTGCATTCTCCTGATAAACCGTCTCGATGTATTCCAAAACCCTGGCAGTTACGTCCTTGAATTTCTCGTCGTTCTCCCATTGTTGGTTGAATATCTGCAGATAAGCCTCTGCGGAAGGAGAAGGCAGCACATTGACCATCGTATAGACATTGTTGCCCTTTTCGCAACCCAGTTGGGTGGTGCTGAAATCATCAAAAGGAAGATAAACATGCTGCTTGCTGGGCGCATTCATGTCAAAGACTGGCAGGGCTGCAGAAGGTTCCCCATCACAGAGATGCAGGAATCCGCCCATTCCTTCCTGTGAAGAATTGGACTTGAATTTCACTTTCTTCCGAATCCATGCCGCACATTCCTTGGCGATAGCTTTTTGCGACAGCTGGTTGCGGAGCTTGATTTCAAACTCCGTACCATAGAGGTTGCGCTCACGGTTCAATTTCGGAATGTAGAACTCCCGTTTCTCTTTCTTCGTCTTGTCTGCCACAAAGGTTGGCGAGGTGAAGATAAAGCGCACTTCCTCCACCTTCTCCAGTTCCGCCTTCATGGCTTCGAAGGCGTAGATGGAGAAAGAGGCTGCGGCGATGGATATGCGACTTTGGGTGGACAACCTCGACTTCAGGTCGTCCACCAATCGTTCGCTGGTATTGTTTATCTGTTTCGGCTGCTCCATGTCCTATTGCTTAACATTCAACATTCAATACTTAACATTACGAATTACTTCACCCATTCCATCAAGTCGTCGTAGTTGGTTACCTTATGGTAGTAGATGCCCGAACCTGAGAGTTGCTCAAAGAGTCTGTCGGCACAGGCTATCTTGCCATCTTCTATGCCTCGCAAGTCGAGGGTTGACATGCTGCCCTTGGTTTCGGCTACGAAATAGACATGTTTCACGGCACCATCCTTGAAGGCTATCGCCCAGTCGGGAGAATAATTGCCCACAGGGGTAGGGATGTGGAAGCCCTTTGGCAACTTGGCATATACGGCAACGTCGGTGCTCGTATCGAGATCTTCCACGAACTTGCGCTCCACACTCTGCTTTGCCGTTCCATCGGTAAACACATAGTCCACAATGCTTTTCTTGCCCTGGTAAGCCTTATCGAGCGAGGTATGTTTCTCCTCCGTAAAGATGGCGGAATCGTAGCTTCCCTCTATCTCGTTGTAACTGATATGATCTACGATGATGGTGGCTTTCTGCTCCAGTATCAGACGGCTTACCCTGCGGATAAACTCTTCCGGATTCACCTTGTACATATCAAACTTGCTTGGCATGATTTGGGATAGAATCCCGGCGATGGTTTTACGGGTCAATCGGGTGTTAGCGGCAATCTTGCCCAGCAGATCGTACTTCACGGTGCTTACCACATCCGTTCTCAGGTCGTCATGCTGCATTTCCTCCTGCATCATCATGCTGCCCGCCTTCATGTCGTCGTGCTTCAGTTCCGTTTTCTGCACTCCTCGGGTTACTACGTAGCTCAGTCTTGAAACCACCAATTCCTTGTTGATGGCAGCAATGGCTTTCTCTATCAGTTCTTTGCTTTCGAAGTTTACCGTATAGGCATATTTGTGGTTGATGCGATTCCAGAGTTCCTGAAACTCCTTCTTCGTGAAGTTCTCATTCAGTCTGTTCTCTGGAGTCTGCGGCGTACTTCCGTTTTCTATCATACCGTCAAGGGCAGAAGGATTCCATACGCCTTCTATCAGTTTATGAATCCATTTGTCGTATGGCTTCACTTCGTCAGGCAATGGGGCGAGTGTTCCTGATGTTGCGGCAGAGCGGTAAGCATCGGTTACATGACTTTCGTCATCCACATAACCGTTCTTTACCAGATAGAAATATATCTTCTTGGCTTCTGATGTCGTGATGCTGTGCTTGCTGCCATCCTCAATCGTGAAGGTCTTTCCATCGAAGTAATCGATGTCGGCAACCTTCGGACGGTCATAGAGATCTTCCGAAATATTCTTCTGCAGGTCGTTTACGAAATCAGCATAGCCCTCAGAGGCAATCACGGTAAGGCGGTTAATCTGCTGCACCTGTCCCTGCAGGGTGTCGGCATCCTGTCGCACTCCCTTGTTGTCAACACAGAGTCGCAATCCTCGTCCCACTTCCTGGCGCTTCTGTGAGATGCTGTTAGCCTGTCTGAGCGAACAGATCTGGAAGATGTTCGGATTGTCCCAACCTTCTCTCAAGGCAGAGTGGGAGAAGATGAAGCGAACTGGCGAGTAAGTTGGGTCGAGACTCAGCAGTCGTTCTTTATCTTTCATAATCAGGTCGTAAGCCGATACGTCGTCGCTACCGGTTCCCTTGTTCTCTTTGCTGTCCTTAAAACGCTTGGTCTTGGGGTCGATGGAGAAATAACCCTCATGGGTCTTGTCGACAGGGATGCAGCTGAGATACTGCATATACTCCGGGTCGTACATATTCTGATTTTCGTTCAGCTCTGCCCGGTATTCCTGTTCGAAGATCTCACCATAGCGGCCCAGTATTTTCTTGCCGTCTTCATCATACTGGCGATACTTGGCAACCTCGTCGATGAAGAAAAGCGAGAGGCACTTGATGCCACGATGGAAGAGCGCACTCTCTTTTCGGAAGTGCGCCTTGATGGTTTCCCTTATCTGGATGCGAGCCTTGTGGTCGGCAGTTACGTTGCCGATTACCTCCTTCAGCATCAGACTTTCGCCGTTGCTGAACTTCACCTGGCTGCGACTTGGCTGACGGGCATCCACCACGATGTCGGTAATCATGAACCCCTTGTATTGCAGCATATTGCCCGATGCGCTGTAGAGGTCATCGCCTTCGCCCAACTTCTTGTAGATTCGCTTGATGGCTCCCGTAGTGCTCTGCTGTTCTATCTCCAGCCTTACCTGTGGAGCCTTGTCTTTCGAAAGCAGCAGCTCTGCAAAATAGATATAGCTGTCGGTACCTTTCAGGTTCTTCAGTTCGAAACCTACTACCTCTATCTTCTTCACCAGTTTGTGGTTGTAGGCATCGAGTGCATCGAGCACATACACCGTGTTGTGGTGTTCCTTGTGGGTAGCGGAGTAGTTCAGGGTGAAGAGCGGATTGAAGGCTTTGAGTGCCGTCTGTGTAGCGGCACCTCCCATCTTCTGCGGTTCATCCAGAATGATGATAGGGTTGTTGGCAGCAAGAACGGCGATAGGCTTTCGGGAACCGAACTCATCACGTTCGGAGTTGATGATGCGTGCCGCCTTGTTCTTGGCTCCTTCCTTCATGGTGTTGAAGGCTTGGGTGTTGATAATCATCACGCTGATGTCGTTGCTCTGCGAGAAGGTGTCGATGTCGTTGAGGCTGCTGCTGTCGTAGATGAAGTAGCGAGCCTTCTTGCCGTATTGCTCCATGAAGTGATCTACCGTGATGTCGAAGCTCTTCTTCACACCCTCTCGGATGGCGATGCTTGGAACCACCACGATAAACTTGGTCCAGCCATACTGCTTGTTCAGTTCGAACATGGTCTTGATATAGACGTATGTCTTTCCCGTACCGGTTTCCATCTCCACATCGAGCTGGCAGGCACCGAGTTTCTGACAGAGTTCTTCATCCTGATGGATGTTGTTCTCGGTCTGAATCTGTCGGATGTTGTCGAAGAGAGCCACTTTATCTATAGCAAGGCGGTTGTTCTTATAGCCCAGGCTATTGCCGGCATCATCGCTATCGGCAAAAACATTGGTTTGAACGAATTTGATGTCATGCTTCTTGCTGTCAACCACATACAGTTTTCCCTTATCCATCCTGTATTCCAGGTTGGCTTGGTTGGGCTGCCCCTTGAAGACGTTGATGACGCTCTCCACGGCATCGGTCTGATATTGTTGTATCTTAAACTTCAGTTTCATAATCGTAATCAGTAAAGCTCTTTTTACCTTTACAAGTTTCAAGTAAACACAGCAAAAATGTTCTTTTTACGTTTTTACCTTTTTACTTTTCTAAAGGATTTTGGTGACCGTGTCAGGAGAATATGTTTTAAAGATCTGCTCGAAGTTGGTGGCGGTGGAATCGTCCTTCATGCTGGTGTCACGGAGCACGGCATAGGCTGGTTGCATCTGGGCGATGGCTTTTACTACTTCGTCGGTTACATCCGGGTCGAAGCAAGCCACGAGGTATCCTTCGGCAACGTTATAGATGGTCTTGCCAGCTACCGTTGTCGCTTCTATCTTCGAATCCAGGGTTGCACCGAGTTCAAGCATCACCTGGAAGAGTAGGTCTTCGCCCGTTCTATCCGGCTTTACATTATCAACCTGCGAGAAGAGATCGGCTTGCGAAATATCCTTTGGAGAATAGTAGATGTCCTGCATATTGGTGGAATCGAGTTTCAACACACGGAAGCCTGTATCGAGGTCTTGGGTGGTTAAAGGAGATTCCTCCTTGATTTTCTTGCCGGCTCTTCTTATTCTTTCTTTGCCAATTTCACAGATTGTAAAATAACCTGCTTTGCGTGCATCGCTATCTTTTGCTATGGCAGGATGTCCTGTCGCTTCATCTATGATATAACGCTCTTTTTCTTCTTCTCCGTCTTTGTACTTCTCCGTCTTTGCAGTATAGGTTAGCTCTGGGAGTTGAACCATGATGAACTTACGTTTGCCTCCATCCTCTGCGTTGAGTTGCATTACGGCATGAGCAGTAGATGCAGAACCACTGAAGAAATCTAGTATAAGGGAATCTTTATTTGTTGATAGCTCTAAGCAAAATTTTAATAATCCAACAGGTTTAGGAGTGTCAAAGGTTAGCTTTCCTTCGAATAAGTCCTTTATCTCACGAGTTGCTTCTTGATTTGAAGCTAAAGTATCAAGCCAAGTATTTGCCAGTTGTCCAATTTCCTTTTTTTCAGAAAGAAAAAGTTTATAACGAGGTTTACCCTCGCCATTTTTAGGAAATACAATCTTGTCTTCTCGTAATAGCTTTTCATATGTTTCTTTTTTGAATCGCCATTCTTCTTCTATAATTCTTCCAGTTGGAGTAGTAACACTATAGACAGCACCACCTTTGTTGGTGCATGGCATAGTAACATATGGTCCTCTTTTATCATTGTCTGGATTCTTGTAAGCGCTTTCATCGATATTGGCACTTACTTTGTTTAAAATATCACCATTATGTTTTGCATAAATATAAACGTATTCATGGATTGGTGAAATGTTTTTGGATAAATTTGCTTGACTATCTCTTCTTTTTCTTACGCACTGAGCAATAAAGTTTTGCTCTCCGAAGATTTCATTACAGATTTTTTTAAGATTCTCAACCTCATTATCGTCAATAGAGATAAATATCACACCATCATCTGTTAGCAAGTCTCTTGCAACCTTCAATCTCGGATAAATCATATTGAGCCAATCGGTATGGAATCTACCATTGCTTTCGGCATTGGTAAACATACGGTTGCCCTGCTCGTCAAACTGTCCTGAGTTGGTGAGATATTCTTCTGAAGACTGAGCGAAATCATCTTCATACACAAAATCGTTTCCGGTATTGTAAGGTGGGTCGATATAAATCATTTTCACCTTGTGTAAGTAAGTCTCCTTCAGACACTTGAGAACATCGAGGTTGTCGCCCTCGATATAAAGATTCTGGGTGTTGTCGAAATCAACACTGTCTTCACGACAAGGGCGAAGTGTGGCATTGATAGGAGAGTTGGCAAGGAGAATCGCCTTGCTCTTGTCGGGCCAGGTAAACTGGTAGCGTTCTGCTCTTTCTGACATCACACTATCAGAAAGATTCTGCTTGAGTTTCTCGAAATCTATGAGGTGCTTTGGCTGACCGCTTCTTTCATCCACGGTCTCCGTAACGCAGTCGGGAAACAGCTGCGCAATTTTCATAATGTTGTCCTCGACACCATTACTACTCTGCATTCTTAATTTGTCCATTCGTAGCTCTTTTCATTGTTAGTCACTATATATAATAAGGTATAGCAACCAACATTGAAGCGAACTCCAACGTCTTTTGCTATAGCTGATGGGTGCGTTTGGAACTAAATCATTATCGGAGTAAAACGGGCAGCGGACAGAAGGATAGGCAGTAAGCCATCCAAAGAAAGCCTTGATGAAGTGAAGACAAAGAAGAAGCGTGAGCTTCCCTTATCTACACTTAGGCTTTTGCCGGGCCCGTACCAACGATAAGTTCTGCCCACGCTATAGCGCAGGCGTTTACAGAACTTACTCTTCGTTGGTACTAATACTTTAATTCTGGCAAAATTTAAGTGTATCCGAACAAATTAGTAAACGCAAGTTTATAATCTTACTATGTTATATCTTTCTTTTCTGTTTCTTATATATCTTGTTTTTTAAATTGTTATACATTCAAATTGCCGAGTGCAACTTATCTTATGCAAAGATAATGCAAATGAGCGCAATGAAAGTTTGCTTTCAAATTGCCGAGTGCAGCTTATCTTATGCAAAGATAATAAAAATACAGGGAAATAAGGTGATACTTATGTTTTTTAACACAAAGAATGCTTCCCTTACCCAGTTTTCTGTAGAAAAGAGGGACCTGAGTGAGGGCGAATACCTACAAATAGCGTTAGTGCGGTAAACCACCAATGAAAAACACCCAAACTTTGTTGTTTATTTGAAGTTATTTAATAATATAACAAGGGGCGTTTTTGTGGCCAAAATTTGCATAAAATACTGTTAGTCAACTGCTTATGGGATAAAATGGCTCTATTATGTATTAAATTATTGTTAAAAATGCATTATAATTGTACTATTTTTGAAATATATGTTGTATCTTTGTTGGCAACAGGTGAGCGATAAGCCAACACAGGATAACAATCATGCGAACTATCGCCACCGACTTTCTTGGCGCAGCCTCGAAAGGAGGAATATAAACATAACTTTGTTGATGGCTGGCAGAGGAAAAACACTAATAAAAATAGTAATATGAAATTTTATAATATTACTTCAAAATCAGTTGAAATTATAGGCAAATGCTTGGAACAGTGCCTATGTACTCGACAGTATTCTTATGTGGCAAAACTTTTTGCATACATATCTCCTTTAGATAGGGACTTTTGCATGTCTCCTTGTATAGACAAGAAGATTGTAGAAGAAAGATTCTTAGCTTCTTTGACTTTAGCAACCATTACGGATGATTGTAACACATTTGTGGAACAACTCAAAGATACGCTAAAGGAGGCTGAAGAGCATGAAAAAGCCATAAGAGAAGTAGGTGGAGAATGGATTCAAAGCTATGCTTGCGATAATCCTGCATGTTTTAGAGATTACAATGAATATCTCGAACAAGCAGGTAAGTTTGCTGTTGTTGAAAAGAAGTTTTTCAGAAAGTTCAGCAACACGAGAAAACATGGAAAGAAAATGTGGGATGCAGATGGAAATCCAATTTATCATAATCTTCACACATATTCTCCAATTTGTAACGATAATTACGCTAAATCTCTTTTTACCTTGAAACAATGTGGAGGGAAAGGCTTAAACCAAGCGTTAAAACTCTTTGAGGAAATCATAGCTGTTTTTGTTAAAACTTACCATTATGCACTGGGCGTGGATTTATATGCTCAAAGTATGCGTTCTAATCCTATTGAAGCGAGAATTATCCTAAGCAATAGTATTAAGAAAGAATTGAGTGTTTTTCATATTGATGATATAACTAATATCGAAGACCATTGGGTTAACCAGGCTAAGCAGCAGATTGACAAGAAGATGCTTGACCATATTTACAACAAAACCATAATGGAACTGGCTCCTGCTTTTTACCACTTGGTTAAAACTGGCCAATTTCCTTGGATGGCTATACTTATTAAAGATAAAGAAAACCATCAAGGAAATTTGTCTGATATAGAGTCAGTTATTTTTAAGGGAATTAAAGATCCGAAACAGAGAGAGCAAACTGTTTTGGAGATTCGAGAACTCATTTATAATTTTAACCGCTTTACAGGCATCATATATGAAAGAGGTGAAAATAATAAAAAAGATAAAATTCTTAATGTAGGCGATGTCTTGGCGTTTATTGTAGAATACATTAACGAGAAAGTCAAGTTGGACTATTCCATCAAAAAGTTTATAACAAACTATTTTTGCAAACTTCGTAATATAGAAGCGGATGGGGAAATATTATATAAGAAATTTAATTATGCAAGGAACCACATGAATCTGCATGACTTAAAGAGAAAAGCTTTTGATAATAAAAAGCAAGAAATACTCAGAAATACTCAGAAATAAATTAGATTTTTTATATCCATCTACATGATTTTTGGGATTGCCTGATATAAGGCAATCCCTTTTTTATCCCAAAAAACATAGCTTTATCATCCCATTTTATCCCAAAAGAATAAAACTTTATCCTATCAGACCTATATTTGGGATATGACGAGGGTGAATTTCATCCTAATTCAGCTAAAATACCCTTTTTTTATCCCAAAATCCACAAAGTAGAAATCTAATAAAAACAGCACATAAACCATTGTTTCTTGGTATTTTTGTGAACAGAAACCAAGATGGTAATGCGCATTAAGCCAGATTCGTTGAGCATTGCGAAGTTTAAGCCTCCGTAGTGTTGGTTTCTTGCAGAGACCCCCTTGAGGCTTTGGGATAAAATGTCTTCTGCCATTATCAAAATGACAAAAAAAAATTCAATGGAGCGGGTAGATGCTCTTATCAACGAGGCTAACGCTGCCACGACCCTTGCGGGTATCACAGTGCAGCAAGAGAAGCAAAGCTTCATCACAGTCTCTCTTTTCAACGACTGTCTCGAAAAGGGCAGGGGCATGGAGAGCCCTCGCGAACTTATCAAGCATGTCGTGGTGGAACATGAGACGACCTTCCTCTTTGGCGATACAGGTCTCGGAAAAACCATCCTCGCCATACAGATGGCGTGCGAGATGGCTGAGCAAGGCAAACGGGTGTTATACGTCAACTTCGAACTTTCGGATGTACAGTTGGCCATGAGATACCCCGACAAGAAGTTCCCTGGTGGGCTTTTTGTCGCCAACGTCGATTATTCTCGTATGCACGATGTCACAGAGCAAAGTCATATTCTCGATGAGATTCAGCGACTCGCACTGGCTCACGACATCGAGGTGGTGGTTATCGATAACTTCACCAATCTCTGCATCAACTCCAAGGAGGGAAGCGAGGCGGGCAACATCATGTTGCAACTCGTCAGCTTGCGTATGACCCACAACTGGACGATGCTCATCCTTGCCCATGTGCCCAAACGCAGGCCTGGTGATCCTCTCACGCTCAACGACTTGGCTGGAAGCAAGATTCTCAGCAATCTCGCCGACAATGTCATCGGTCTCAACAAGTCGAAGAAACACAAGGACATGCGCTATCTCATTCAGTTGAAGTATCGCTCGTTCTCTATCGAACTCGATTATAAGAACGTGCAGGAACTGATGATTTCAACTTCTGATGATTGGCTCCATTTCGAGTATGGAGGCTATGACGAGGAGCGAGCACATCTGCCAAGAAGCCGTGACGAGAAGGCTGAGCTGGAGCATGACATCGTGAAGGAACTCAAGGAGCCCAATGGATTGTCGTACCGTGACATCGCCGACAAGTTGGGTACCAGTTTGTCCATGGTGCAACGCACAGCCCGCAACAACAAACTGAGCAGAAAGGTGGATAAACCGAGCAAGAAGTAGTGGGCTTGTATCAGAAGTGTATCATTCCCAAAAATGATACAAAATGATATTTAATCAATTGAATATTAAGAAGTTAAAGTGTATCAGAGCGATACAGGCTCTGTATCGTGATACAGTATGTTTGTATCACTCTTGATACAGATAACGACTTGTAAATCAGTGATTTAAGTGTGTTTTTGTATCGAAACGGAAATGATACACTTTGATACACTCTGATACATGATTATTAGTGATAAAAAAGTACAAACATGAACAATACGATAGATATTAGATATGTGTTGGAGCGCTATCGTTCTGGCGGAGCCAACCGATACGTTTGTCCCCAGTGTGGCAGGAAGAAGTGCTTCACGCGATATGTGGATTTGGAGTCTGGCGGATATGTGGCCGATGAATGTGGCAAGTGCAACCATGTGGTATCTTGTGGCTATCATTATCCACCGAGAGAATTTTTCCATGACCATCCCTGGTTGAATAGCAGGGAGGTGAATGAAATGGAGTTTATACAGGGGAAGCCTCTTCTGGGCTTGTCCCGACGAAGGACTCTGATGGTGCAAGAGCATCGGCAAGTTCTCCAGGAACGACATCAGACGGTGTTCTTTGACATGGCATGGGCTGAGAAAGCGATGCGGCGCACAAGTACCTTTCGCTGTTGGTTGGAGCAGTTGTCGCAGGATGGTGTTCAGTCAGGTCTCTTTGATGGCGAGAATCTTCGACGAGTGCTTGCCGACTATTATGTGGGTGGCACGCAGAAGGATGTGGTCAAGGATGGTGTCAATTACGGACCAGCCGTCGTATTTTGGTTGATAGACGAGCAGGGCAGGGTGCATGATGCCAAACTGATGGCTTATCGCTGCGATGGTCATCGAGTGGGTGATTGGGTTAATACGATGCGCTCCATCTGCGAGCGAAAGCACATCGGACCTCAGTTGGCTGAAACTGAAAAGGTCCTCTTCGGCTTGCATTTGTTGCCTCGTTATCCCGACAAGTCGGTTTGCATCGTTGAGAGCGAGAAGACAGCTATCGTATGCGCCTGCCGTTATCCTCAGAATCTTTGGCTGGCTACGGGTGGTTGCGGTAATCTTCAATCCGAAAAACTGCAGCCGTTGCTGAATAGAAGGGTTGTGGTGTATCCCGACAGCGGCGAGTACGAGAAATGGAAGGAATGTATGGAGAGAAGTGGTCACACCAATTATCATGTGGTGGATTTCATGGAGCAATACGAGCCTAACACCGACATCGCTGACATCCTCTTGGACGAAGCCAGGCAAAAGCCTGAAATCCTTTTGCCACCATCTACTGAGTTTTGCCCATTCTGAGGGATATTTGTGAGTCGTAAGCATCAAAGATGTGAGTCGTAAGTATCATTATCATGGGTGGAAACTACATACTTATTTATAGTAACGAAGCATAAAAATAAGATCGATAATAGTTATGCAAGAATTTAAAATCAAGGCATACGGCAAGTCAGAACTTGCCCTGCAATATTTTCCAGAGGCGGCGTCAGCCCACACGGCGGTCAACCATCTCATGTCGTGGATTCGGCGCAATCCGGTGTTGACGGAGGAGCTCACGCGGCTGGGCTATCGCAAATCGGCCAAGTATTTCACCCCAAAGGAAGTGGGGAAGATCGTGGAATACCTCGGTGAACCATAACACGAAAGGGGGCATTTCCTGCCTGTAGCTGAGGCTATGGCAAGGGAATGTCCCCTTAAAGTATGCCATCTCACGCAACGTATGCTATCGTCATATCGGCCATGAAAAAAGTGGTATCTTTGCTATGTAAATCAAGGAGGTTTACCCGATGAGGCTCCCCAAGTCCAAGAACAGAGGCGACGGATCCTAAGCCTGTGAGAGGGGTGGAGGCTGAATCGGCAGTGATTAACTCAAAATTTTTACAGCTATGATTAAGTATGTATTAAAGGAAAACAAGAACAAGAAGAGCCTTGCATTCGGCAAGTGGTATGCTTTTCCTGTAGCCGATGAAACCATCGACCTGTCCGACCTCGCCAAGCACATGGAGGAACACAACACCGGCTTCTCTGAGGCCATGTGTCTCGGCATGATGACCGCCATGGTGAAGTGTATCAAGGAGCAGCTCCTGGCTGGCAAGAATGTGAAGATCGACAACCTGGCCATCTTCTCCGTGGGTATCCGCAACAAGGAGGGCGCTAAGACCGAGGCCGAGTTCAACGTAGCCGGCAACATCAGCGGACTGAAGTTGCGTGCCCGTGCCACGGGTACGCTGAGCAACGCCAACCTCTACAACCAGGCCAATGTGCGCAAGGTGAGTGCCACCGTAGGCAGCACCTCTACTGGCGACAACAAGCCTTCGGGTGGTGGAAGCACTCCTTCTACTGGCGGCAGCACTCCTTCGGGCGGTGACACCACGGGTGGTACCAATCCTCCAGGCGGAGAAGGCACCGATGCAGAGTAATCGGCAGCCCTCAGTATCTTTTCCCCCCAGACCCTATATCAATCACCCAGGGTCTGGGGGATTTTTCTTTTACCAGATAAGCACGGAATTTGTCCGCTTAGGCATCTTTACTGATGTTTTGAAACCGTCTGGGCCGAAAGGTGTTTGCAGATGACAAAAAAATTGGCTATCTTTGTCATACATTCAATAAATGATAAAAAGCCTATGAAAAAGAAAATGACAAGCCTTTTGGCTTTGTTTTGCATGATGTTTTGTGCTGGTGCCTCAGCACAGAGTGCCTATCAGAAAGCCTACGACAAAGCAAAGTCGAAGTCGCTGGTGAATGCTCTTTCGTTCTCGTTGGAGAAGGATAAAGAGCGGCTGCGCAAAGCTGCCTACAAGTATCGTGAAGACATTCCGAAAGAAGTGCTTAAGATGGCAAAGAAAGACAATGCCATCCTGCATGGCACGTGGATACAGGGACAGACGAAGTCGTGGGACTTGTTTGGCAAGCCTTTGCCCATTCCTGAGGCTTATGTGCCCTTGTGCCGGTACAACGACTCCGTGTTTGCCATACGCAATATGATGATGGAAGCGCAGTTCGTCCAGTTGTATAATACGAAAAAAAAGGGGTTGGTATGCATTCTGGCCAACAGTCTCGACGAAATCGTCTATCAGCCTTTTCTGAACAGTGTCCTGTCTAATTTCAAAGCCCCTTATGGTTATTCGAACGAATTGACTACGCTCGACGGCAAATACAGCTTTACGAAATCTGACAACAAGCCATTGATTTCTCTGCAGGTTGTCGACTTTTGCCGTAAGGATAGCGCCAATGCAAAAAGCATGGAGTATGCCGACTATATGGATCGGTGGAAGCATTATTATTACACGAGTAAGGTGTCGGACGACAGAGAACTGTATAAGGAAAATGTGTGGGTGCAAAATGCCGAAAGGTATTATGCCTTGGGCGAATACCGTAAGGCTTTGTTCTGTATCGAGCAGTTTATGGCATTCGATATTGATGGTATGAACGACCGAAACGGAATGTTCGCTTATGAGCTGAAATATATGCAGCTGAAATGTTACAGGGAATTAAAGAAATACAATGATGTGCTCGCTGCTATGGACTATCTGAAGAGGACCGACTATCTGGCCGACGGTATGTATTTTTCTCCTCAGTCGAAATCTATCGTCGTGTGTGCAGGCGTCTCGGAAGACGTAGAGACTAATTTTAAATCCAAGATGTTGACTTTGTGCAAGGAATGTCAGACCCTGCAGGAAGAGCGCGAACGCAACAATGCAATTTTTGCGGCAGCTCTCTTGGGTGCATTGGGCACCACGGTTTCCAACATCACTGGCAACAGCAACCAGTCGTCTGGTGCGGCCTATTCGGGCGGTGGAGGTGCAGCCTCGTCGGCAAGTACGGCAGCGGCTGGCAGTTCTGCTTCTACCAAGACCGCTACCAGGTGTACTGCATGCAATGGCAAAGGCGTATGCCAGTCTTGCAAAAACCATCCGGGCAAAGCCACTTCCAACTCCAAGGATCGTACTCCGTGTAAAGTCTGCGGTGGAAAAATCACCTGTCAATACTGTGGTGGCTCTGGATTCAAGAAACTCTGATCTCTCTGAATTCTCTTACTTCTCTTACTTCTGAACCTGCTAACCCTTCATTTTCCATATAAATGGGGATTGCACAGTGCAGAAAAACTTCGTACCTTTGCACCCGAAAACAGAAAACAACGAAAAAAATAATACAAGAAAAAAAGTAAAGGTACATGTCACAAAGAATCATGATGGGCGTTGCCATGATATTGGCAGCAGCAACAGGCAAGGCAGAGAGTATTTCGGTGGATAGCAGTAAGGTGTACGACATAGACGAGGTGATCGTCGTGTCGCAACCCAAGGAGGCTTTCCGCCTGCGTCAGCAACCACTAAGCAGCACTTCTTTCGGAAACTTCGAGATGAACAGGTTGGGAGCCCGCGACCTGCGCGAGCTGTCGGCGTATATCCCCAACTTCGTAATGCCCAACTATGGCAGCCGTCTCTCGTCGGCAGTCTATGTGAGAGGCATAGGCAGCCGTGTGAACAGTCCTGCCATCGGTGTGTATGTGGACGGAATACCCGTGATGAGCAAGTCGGCTTTCAATCTGCACACCTATCAGCTGAGTCGTGTGGACGTGCTGCGAGGTCCGCAGGGCACACTCTACGGACAGAATACCGAGGGCGGACTGGTGAGACTCTATTCGCGCAATGCCTTCGACTATCAGGGCACCGACGTGAGGATAGGCTATGGCAGCCGTCGTTACTGCAATCTTGAGGCTTCGCACTATCAGCGCTTAGGAGAGGACGTAGCCCTGATGGTGGGCGGATTCTACAATGCGCAGACAGGCTTCTTCCGCAATACCACCACGGGCGAGAGGGCTGACGACTACCAGGAGGCTGGCGGAAAGCTGATGCTGACCGGCAGACTGCATTCGGGATGGAAGGTGAATGTGACGGCCGACTATCAGTATGTAGACCAGAGCGCCTTCCCCTATGGATCGCTCGACCTGAATACGGGCAAGGCAGAGCAGCCAGCATCGACCTTCCCAGGCAGCTATCGCCGCAACAATCTCATCACCGGACTCACGCTGAGCTACGATGCCAACACCTTCTCGCTGGCATCCACCACGAGCTATCAGTATCTGAAAGACCACATGTACATGGACCAGGACTATCTTGAGGCAGACTATATGCGCATGATGCAGGACCAGTTGCAGAACGCCATGACACAGGAGTTTTCGCTGAAGAGTCGCAAACCCGTAGGTGGCGTGTGGCACTGGGCTGCGGGAGCCTTCTTCTCGGCACAATGGCTGAAGACCAACGGCCCCGTGTTCTTCGACTCTGCCTTGACCACTCCCATAGGCAATGCCATACAGCAGCAGATGTATGGCGCCATGTTGCAGGCTATGGCCCAGCGCATGATGCGTCCCGGCATGACCCATGAACAGGCCCTCGCCCTGGCTGCACAGATGATAGAACGGGCTGGAGGCGTGAGCATGAACGTGGAGATGGGAGCACCCGGAACCTACCATACACCCCAGTACAACATCGGCTTTTATCATGAGAGCAACATCGACATCACCCCACGACTGGTACTCACCCTCGGTGCCCGCTACGACTATATGCTCACCAAGATACACTATGAGAGCATGGCATACATGAAGATGAATGCCAACGTGATGGACTCAAAGGCCACGAACACACTGCGCTCGATGCTCGACGGCAAGGCACACGATGGCTTCGAGCAGCTGCTGCCCAAACTGGGACTGAGCTACCGCTTAGGCTCAAAGGGCAGCAACGTGTATGCCACCCTGAGCAAAGGCTATCGCGCAGGAGGCTACAACATACAGATGTTCAGCGATATCCTGCAGACCGAACTCAACGCCAACCGCCAGCAGGCCATGAGAGGAAGCTACGACGTGCCCCATACACCGGAAGACTATGACAACGTGAACCACACCATCGCCTACAAGCCCGAGACCTCGTGGAACTATGAGGCGGGAACGCATCTCAACCTTATGGACGGCCAGTTGCATGTGGATGTGAGCACCTACTATATGAAGGTGAGAAACCAGCAACTGTCGGTGATGGCGGGCAACTATGGTTTCGGACGCATGATGGTGAATGCCGGCAAGAGCCATACCTGTGGACTGGAGCTGTCGGCCAAGGGACAGGTCGTGGACGGACACTTGGACTGGATGCTGTCGTATGGCTATACCCGTGCCGTCTTCGACGAGTATGTGGACGGTGAGGGCGATAAGGCTGTGAGCTACGAGGATAAGTACGTGCCCTATGTGCCACAGCACACCCTGGCAGCCTCGGCCGACTATCGCTTCGACGTGGAAAAGCCTTGGCTGAGAAGCGTCACCCTCGGTGCCAACGTCAACGCACAGGGCAAGACCTACTGGGACAACGCCAACACCTATGCGCAGAAGTTCTATGCCGTGGCAGGCGCACATATCGATGCCGACATGGGTAAGGTGGTGGTGAGCCTGTGGGGACGCAACCTGAGCAATACCCGCTACAACACCTTCGCCGTGGACAATGCTGCCACAGGCACCAAGCAGTACTTTGCCCAGAGAGGCAATCCCATACAGTGTGGAGTGGATGTAAGAATGCATTTTTGATAAAAAGTGCAATAAGATAGTAACATTTTATACATAAATATTCCATAATCGCAAATTTTGTATTACCTTTGCACCAGAATTTTGATTCTTACATACATTAACATAAAATTTTATGGGAGGCATTTTCGGGACAATATCCAAGAAAAGCTGTGTCGCAGACCTGTTCTACGGCACCGATTACAATTCACATCTCGGCACACGTCGAGGCGGTTTGGCAACATTCAGCAAGGAGAAGGGATTCGTAAGGTCCATCCACAACCTGGAGAGTTCTTACTTCCGCACCAAGTTTGAGCCATCACTCGACAAGTTCGAAGGCAGCACATCGGGTATCGGAGTCATCAGCGATACTGATGCCCAGCCACTCATCATGAACTCGCATCTTGGCAGATTCGCCATCTGTACGGTGGCCAAGATTCTGAATATAGAGGAACTTACCAAGGACCTGCTCGACAAGAACATGCACTTCGCTGAAATGTCGTCGGGCAAGACCAACCCTACGGAGCTCATTGCCTTGCTCATTATTCAAGGCAAGACCTTCAAAGAGGGTATCGAAAATGTATATCACCACATCAAGGGATCATGCACCATGCTCATCCTGACCGAGGACGGCATTATCTGTGCACGCGACAGCTGGGGACGCACACCTATTATAATAGGTAAGAAGGAAGGTGCCTATGCGGCTTCGAGCGAGTCGACCTCGTTTCCTAATCTCGACTTCGAGGTGGAGTATAATGTAGGTCCGGGCGAGATCGTCAAGATCAAAGCCGACGGCATGGAGCAGATACGTCCTGCAAACAAGCGCATGCAGGTTTGCTCATTCCTCTGGGTGTACTATGGTTTCCCTACATCTACCTACGAGGGCAGAAACGTGGAGGAAGTGCGCTTCAAGAATGGTTTCAACATGGCTAAGACCGACGGAGTGGAGGTGGACTGCTGCAGCGGTATCCCCGACTCGGGCACAGGTATGGCGATGGGTTATGCTGCCGGCAAGCAAGTGCCTTACCAGCGTTGCATCGCCAAGTACACTCCCACCTGGCCACGTTCGTTCACACCTTCCAACCAAGCCATGCGCTCGTTGGTGGCCAAGATGAAACTCATCCCCAACAAGGATATGCTGAAAGGCAAGCGAGTGCTGTTCTGCGACGACAGTATCGTGCGAGGCACCCAGTTGCGCGACAATGTGAAGGTGCTCTTCGAACAGGCAGGACTCAAGGAGTGCCACATGCGTATCGCCTGTCCTCCATTGGTTTACGGTTGTCCGTTCATCAACTTCACCTCCTCCAAGAGCGACATGGAGCTGATCACACGCCGCATCATCGAGAAGTTTGAGGGCGATGCGAATAAGAATCTTGACAAATATGCCACCACAGGCTCACCTGAATATGAGCGAATGGTGGCAGAGATAGCCCGACAGTTGGGATTGACCACATTGAAGTTCAATACCATCGAGCAGCTCATAGAGGCTATCGGACTGCCAAAGTGCCAGGTGTGCACCCATTGTTTTGATGGAAGCAGCAAGCACTCACTTGAGCAGTTGGCCGACGAAGAGGAAGCTTAACAGAGCAAGAAAGAAGTCAGACAGAGCCCCAAGCGAAGGCTTGGCAGGCTATGAAATATAATTCGGAGTCGGCTAAGCGAAGGCTTAACTGGCTCCGAATGTTTTTTTTACTGTGTGTCAGGCGAAGGCATGGCAGGCTCTGAAGTGGGAGCTTAGTTGAGGAAACCCAGCAAAGCTCCTGCGGCTACGGCCGAACCGATGACACCCGCCACGTTAGGTCCCATGGCATGCATGAGCAGGAAGTTGTGTCGGTCGTATTCCAAACCCAGGTTGTTGGAGATACGGGCGCTCATAGGTACGGCGCTCACTCCGGCATTTCCTATCAGTGGGTTGATCTTCTTGCCCTTTGGCAAGAACACATTCATCAGTTTGACAAACAGTATTCCGCAGGCTGAGGCGATGATGAACGCCAAGGCTCCGAGGGCAAAGATCTTTACCGTGTTGAGGGTAAGGAACTCTGAAGCCTGGGTTGAGCAGCCTACGGTAAGTCCCAAGAGCATCACTATCACGTCGTTGAGGCTGCTGCCTGCAGTCTTGGCCAGGCGTGTGGTCTTGCCACTCTCTTTCAGCAGATTGCCAAAGAAGAGCATTCCCAACAGCGGCAGACCGCTGGGCACGATGAAGGTGGTGAGCAGCAAGCCGATGATGGGGAAGAGTATCTTCTCGGTCTGACTCACCTGTCGGGCTGGCTTCATCTTGATGACACGCTCGTTCTTCGTGGTGAGCAGTCGCATCAGCGGGGGCTGGATGACAGGTACCAGTGCCATATAGGAATAAGCGCATACGGCGATGGCTCCCATGAGGTTAGGACTGAGCTTGCTCGACAGGAAGATGGCTGTAGGGCCGTCGGCACCTCCGATAATGGCGATGCCTGCTGCCTGGTTGGGCTCGAAGCCTAAAGCCAAGGCTATCATGTAGGCTCCGAAGATGCCAAACTGGGCTGCGGCTCCGATGAGAATCAACTTCGGATTGGAAATCAATGCCGAGAAGTCGGTCATGGCTCCGATGCCGAGGAAGACGAGTGGGGGATACCAGCCTTGTCGCACACCCTGATAGAAGATGTTGAGCACCGAGTTGTCTTCGTAGAGACCTATCTCCAGTCCGGCATCGGTGCGGAAGGGAATGTTGCCCAGGATGATACCGAGACCTATGGGCACCAGCAGCAGCGGCTCGAAGTCTTTCTTGATGGCGAGCCAGATGCAGACGATTCCCACCAATATCATGATGAGGTTTCCTGCCGTGGCATTGGCAAAGCCTGTATAGGTCAGGAACTCCTGAAAATTCTGTATGATGAAATCCATAATAGTTGTTCGTTAAGTTGGGGTTTTATGTTGATGGATTCTTGGCAAGAGCAATGCTCTCTGGGGTTAAGCAATCGTTACCAAGGTGTCGCCTTCCATGACAGCATCGCCCTTGTTGACATTGATGCTTGCGACGGTGCCCGAAGTCTCAGCCTCGATGTTGTTTTGCATCTTCATGGCTTCGAGAATCACTACGGTATCTCCTGCGCTCACCTTGTCGCCCACCTTTACTTTAATGTCGTTGATGGTGCCAGGCAGTGGAGCTACCACAGGCTTGCCACCAGCGCTGGCTGAGGCTTTCTTGCTGGCAGGAGCTTCGGCATTTGCAGAGGAGGCAGAACTGCCTGTTGGGGTAGTCTTGGCACTGTCGGCAGACGATACTCCGCCCTTGTCATCAGTAGCTTCATTCGCTATGCGGAACTTCTGCTTGCCAGCCTTGACAGGTTGCTTCATCTCCACTTCGAAGGGGATGCCGTTGACGGTTACATTGGCGATATTGCCTTCTATATCTTGTATCTCTACTTCGTAGTCTACGCCTTTTACTTTATATTGGTATTTTGCCATAGTTTTATTCTTTAATATTTTTATTTTGTATCAGTAAAGCTGTTGACTTTTTCACTCTTCGTTCTTTACCCTTCGTTCTTCACTCTTCACTTATTATTGAATCTCGGTTCGTTCCATCTCGTCTGCTTGGGCTTAATGGTGATGATGCCCGGTTCGATGTCGTGCACATCCTCCAAGTATTCTTTGAGAGCCAGCGAGATGACAGCCATATAGATTTCCTTGTCGATGCCCTTGGTGGTTAGGCCTTCCTTCAGCATCACGTTGGTCTTATGACCGATCTCTGTGGTCAGCTCGATAGTCTTCTTGCCCGTCTTATATAATAAGGTGGCGTGTTTCTCTGTGGCACGTGCGATGCGCTGCTTGTGCTTCATATAGGCACCGAAGAGCCAGAAGAAGACGAAGAGCAGGGCCAGACAGGAGAAGACAATGCCCATGGAAAGGGCTGCAATGCCGAAGCCATGAGGGTCTGTTTTCTTGAGAATCTGTGGCTTGCTCAGGCCATTTGGCTGTGGTAGGTAACCTGGTGTTGTTTCTTCCAAATTGCAGATTTTCCAAGTCTTGAAATCATTGCTGAGAGCATATGTTTGGTCTTCTTGTAGCCATGGAATGCTGATGGAGTCAATCAGATCGACAGCGTTGCCATCATACAGGGCTATCCAGTTGCTCCTTTGATGATAGTAGTTGGCTGTTTTCTTTGATGGTAAAAGGTTGAGCTTAAGCTGAAAAGGTCCAGTACCTGCTGCTAAGACTCTATCGAAGTCCAGGGCCTTGGGGCAGTCGTTGCAGTATGTTTCTGTATCCTGCCAATAGTAGCGGTCGTAGATGATCACACTTTTCTTGCCAGCCAAGGTTGTGCGAGGCTCGTTGTTCGGCAGAGGACACATCAGCTTTCGCCGTTCCTCGGGCGACATGTTCTTGTCGAGCACACGTCGGTCGGTGGTAAGGAACATGCCACGGATATTATAAGTAGTAAACGAGGTGTTCGACAGTTCCACCCATGCTTTGTGGGCACCATACTCGTCGACGATACTGGCTTGGTTGTTGGGCATCAACTCCGTTATGCGGATGCTTTTAGCTCCTTGTGCCCAAGTGGACAAGGTGGCAGTGACCAACAGGCTTAGTAGGATTCCAAATTTCTTCATAGGCTTTCTCTCTTTTTTTGAAGGTTGGTGTATCAATAGGTATTCTTACAGCCTCAAAGTTACAAAGATTTTTGGAATAAGCAACAAAAGAGGTGCACATTTTTTCTTAAATGTGCACCTCTTTTATAATTTATAAATTTTCGTTTATAAAAATTCAAATATAGTAAGTGAACTTTCTGCTGTCGGAGAGTCTTTGCTTAGCAAATGATTCGCTATGCTCCGCAGAAGAAAAGTACCACTATCTGGGCTGAGAAGATTCTGAGGAACATACTCAGCGGATAAACGGTAGAGTAACCCACGGCAGGAGCCTCCTTAGAGCAGGAAGCGTTGGCATAAGCCAGGGCTGGTGGGTCGGTATAGGTTCCGGCTATCATACCCATGATGGTGAAGTAGTTGAACTTGTACTTCAGTCGGGCTATGGTGCCCACGATAAGGATAGGAATGATGGTGATAAGGAAACCTGTGTACACATACTTGATACCGTCGCCCTGTACCACAGTGTCCCAGAAACCGGCACCAGCCTTGATGCCCACACTCGCAAGGAACAGCACAAGACCTATCTCTCGCAGCATCATGTTGGCAGAGGTGGTGGTATAGGTAACCAGTTTGAAGTGATAACCGAAACGGCCAATGAGGATGGCGATGATCAGCGGACCGCCAGCAATACCCAACTTCAGCGGAACAGGCATTCCTGGAACTGCGAAAGGCAGACTGCCGAAGATGATACCAATCATGATACCTACGAAGATGGTGGCGATGTTAGGCGCATCGAGTCGCTTCACAGAGTTACCCATCATTTCAGCCACACGGTTTACATTCTCCTCGGGACCTACAACGAGAATCTTGTCGCCCACGTGGAAGTGGTGGTTGCGGCCGGCAAAGATGTCCATTCCCTGGCGTGAGATACGGGTGACGTTGACGCCATACACACTCGAGAAGTGCATCTTGCCCAGAGTCTTACCGTTCATCTCAGGACGTGTAACGACAATGCGGCGCGACACGAAGTGCTGAACCTCATCTTTCTCGCGATCCCATTCGGCCTCTATCTCAGGACCGATGAAGGCCTTGATGGCTTCGGCGTCAGCCTCGGCGCATACAACGAGCAGCTCGTCGCCCACCTCGAAGGTAGTCTGGCTGTTAGGAATGCTCACCTCGCCATTGTGGAGCAGTCGTGAGCATACGATGTCGCGGTTCAGGAACTCGGAAACCTGTCGGAGAGTGCGTCCTGCGATATAGGTATTCTCTACACGAAGGTGCATGTTGTGCGCCTTGGCATGTGGGTTGGCTGCGTCTTCTTCGTTTAGTTTCTCCTCCTCATCCGCGGTGTTCACCTTGCAGATGTACTTGATGAGAATGGTGGCACCGATGATGCCTACCACACCGAGTGGATAAGCGCAGGCATAACCGTTGGCAATGCTTGGGGCACCATTGGGGAAGACGCTGAGCAGCGCCTCGTTGGCGGCACCAAGACCTGGCGTATTGGTGACGGCTCCATAGAGTGTACCCACCATCATTGGCAAGTTGTTGGGGTTGCTGGTGTCGAAGAAGAGATAATAGCATGCAAACATCACACAGACATTGAGGAATATCGCAGCCGTCGACAACAGGTTGAGCGTCACACCGCCTTTCTTGAAGCTTTCGAAGAAGCCCGGACCTACCTGCAAACCGATCATAAAGACAAAGAGAATGAGTCCGAAGTCTTGTATGAAGGTCAGAATGTCCTTGGGAGCAGTGAAGCCTACATGTCCTGCCAGGATGCCGGCAAAGAGCACGAAGGTAACGCCAAGTGAAATGCCACCAATCTTAATCTTGCCCAGATACACGCCCACAGCTATGACAATGGCATAGAGTAGGGCGATGTGAGCCACCGATTCGGTGTTCGTAAAAAGGTTGATAATCCAATCCATTGATCTATCTTCTAAATGAAAATATGTTTATTTTTGGGTTTTTAGTTGGGGTGAATAAAAATGGAAAAATCGGGGACACGTATAAAGGGTGTCCCCGACTTGAAAGTGTTTGATATATTGTAACCTATTGAATCCAATAAATCAATACTTCGTCACAACAAAACAAGATAGATATTTCTTTGTTCATCCATCAAGAATTGTATGTGTACGAATCTCCATTCTGATGAATTACTTCTCAATAGCAGCTACGCCTGGCAATACCTTGCCCTCGATAGCCTCGAGCAGAGCGCCACCACCTGTAGAGATGTAAGAAACCTGATCAGCCAAACCGAACTTGTTGATACAAGCTACAGAGTCACCACCACCGATGAGTGAGAATGCACCCTCCTTAGTAGCTTCAGCGATTGCCTCAGCGATTGCCTTAGAACCACCAGCGAAGTTGTCGAACTCGAATACACCGGCAGGACCGTTCCAGAGGATAGTCTTAGCACCCTTGATGGCAGCAGCGAAAGCCTTGCGAGTGTCAGGACCAGCGTCCATACCCTCCCAGCCGTCAGGGATATTGTTAGATGGGCAAACCTGTGTGTTGCAGTCGTTCTTGAAAGCATCACCGCAGATAGAGTCTGTACCGAGTACGAGGTTTACACCGTTCTCCTTAGCCTTCTTGATTACGTCGAGAGCTACATCGAGCTTATCGTCCTCGCAGATTGACAAACCAATCTTGCCGCCGAGAGCCTTAGAGAATGTGTATGTCATACCACCACAGAGGATCAGGTTGTCAACCTTTGTCAAGAGGTTCTCGATGATACCGATCTTGGTAGAAACCTTAGAACCACCCATGATAGCAGTGAATGGGCGCTTAATGTTGCCGAGTACAGCATCAACAGCCTTTACCTCTTTCTCCATCAAGAAACCGAGCATCTTGTGGTCCTTGTCGAAGCTGTCGGCGATGACAGCAGTAGAAGCGTGCTTGCGGTGAGCAGTACCGAAGGCATCCATTACATATACATCAGCATAAGAAGCCAACTTGGCAGCGAACTTCTTCTGACGTTCCTTCATCTCAGCCTTGGCAGCATCGTACTCAGGAGTACCCTTCTCAACGCCTACTGGCTTGCCTTCCTCTTCAGGATAGAAGCGAAGGTTCTCGAGTAGGAGAGCCTCACCTGGCTTCAGCGCAGCAGCCTCTGCATCAGCATTGCCGCAATCTTTAGCAAACTTCACCTCAACGCCAAGAGCGTCGGATACGTTCTTTACAATCTGTGAAAGAGAAAGCTCTGGCTTAACTTTGCCCTTTGGCTTACCCATATGGCTCATCATGATAAGAGCACCACCATCGGCCAGCACCTTCTTCAATGTAGGAAGGGCACCGCGGATACGAGTGTCGTCTGTTACATTACCATTTTCATCCAATGGCACGTTGAAATCAACGCGTACGATTGCCTTGTGACCGGCAAAGTTAAAATCTTCGATTTTCATTTTACCTAACGTTTTTATTATTAGTTATTTAATTTCTCTCTATATTATGAATAGAATGTTCTTTGTTGTAATCTGTCTCGTTCGTTCTGTCTGTTTATTGTTCTCCATGACAATGATGAACAGGACTTGTGTTTTAGACTTTGTGCCAACTGTCGTGGGTGTTGCCTTTTAGGCGTTTTACTCATTTGAAGTCAACTCTGCTGAAACTGTAGGCAAAGGTATGAAAAATAACTGAATGTTGCAAATTTTGGTGTTCTTTTAAGGATTTTTTTTATCAAAGAGGCTGGTAATGTAATATCGGCTTTGCAAAATGTAACCTTTTGATGTGAAAGTGTGGCGAATATTTGGCGAAAGTGAAAAAATAATGTACCTTTGTCCTTGATTTTAATACTCATCAGAATATGGCAAAAGACAAGATAGCTTATGTTTGCAGCAACTGTGGTCAGGAGTCGTCGAAATGGATAGGCAAGTGCCCGAGTTGTGGACAATGGAATACGTTCAAGGAGATTCGTATAGCCAATGATACGGGCTCCCAGGCTGCCCGCAACGCTGGTATGAGCATGCGGCATGGAGGTGCTGCCACGATGTTTGGCGGCAATCATAGCGATGGGGGAGCAAGGCCTGTATGTCTGCGCGATATTTCTGCTCATGATGAGCCGCGCATTGATATGCACGATGGTGAGCTGAACCGTGTGCTGGGTGGAGGACTGGTTCCTGGCAGTATCACGCTTCTGGGCGGTGAGCCGGGCATCGGAAAGAGTACACTCACACTTCAGACCATTCTTCATTTGCCCGACATGAAAGTGATGTATGTGAGCGGCGAGGAGAGTGCCCATCAGATTAAACTGCGTGCTGACCGACTGGCTTCTGCATCGGTGGGCGATGAGAGTGCTGATGGCAGGGCCTCGCTCGACAATGTGTCTATTCTTTGCGAGACATCGTTGGAGAAAATCTTCACGCATATACAGGAACAGGCTCCCGGACTGGTGGTAATAGACTCCATACAGACGATTGCCACCGACGAGGTGGAGAGCTCGCCAGGCAGTATCTCACAGGTGCGTGAGTGCGCAGCTGCCTTGTTGAGGTTTGCCAAGACCAGCGGCATTCCTGTCATCCTTATCGGACATATAAATAAGGAGGGAACCTTGGCCGGACCGAAGATTCTGGAACATATTGTCGACACGGTGGTTCAGTTTGAGGGCGACCAGCATTATATGTATCGCATCCTGCGCAGTATCAAAAACCGATTCGGAAGTACCTCAGAGTTAGGTATCTACGAGATGCAGCAGGGTGGACTCCGACAGGTGAGCAATCCTTCGGAGCTCTTGCTTACTGACGATCATGACGGTTTGTCGGGAGTGGCAATCAGCAGTGCCATCGAGGGTGTCCGTCCTTTCCTGGTCGAGACACAGGCGCTTGTATCTACCGCTGCCTATGGCACACCACAGCGCTCGGCTACGGGCTTCGACCAGCGTCGGCTCAACATGCTCTTGGCTGTGCTCGAGAAGAGGGTAGGCTTCAAACTGATGCAGAAGGACGTGTTCCTGAACATAGCAGGCGGACTGCGTGTCACAGACCTGGCGATGGATCTCAGTGTGATAGCCGCCGTATTGAGCAGTAATGTGGACACGCCTATCGAGGCTGGCTGGTGTATGGCTGGCGAAGTAGGTTTGAGTGGTGAGGTTCGTCCGGTGAGCCGCATCGAGCAGCGCATCGCCGAAGCCGAGAAGTTGGGCTTTCATGACATCATCATTCCCCGTTACAACTATCATTCGCTCGACAGGTCGAAGTACAGCATCACCATCCATCCTGTGAGGAAGGTGGAAGAGGCGCTCCGCTGTCTGTTCGGATAAAGTGTGCACGAAGATTTCGTGGATTACGCAGATTTTGCTAATATTGGATTGCAATATGATTTTTTATAAATATTAAATTCAAATACAAAATGAAGGATTCTGTAATCATTGTGAGCGGCGGTATGGACAGTATCACGCTGCTCTACGATAAAAAAGACGAGATTGCCTTGGGTATCAGTTTCAACTATGGCAGCAACCATAACGAGCGTGAGATTCCTTATGCCAAGATGCACTGTGAGCGTTTGGGCATCAAGCACATCACCATCGACTTGGGTTTTATGCATCAGTATTTCAAGAGCTCGCTCTTAGAAGGAGCCGATGCTATTCCAGAAGGACATTATGCCGACGAGAACATGAAGTCGACGGTGGTGCCTTTCCGCAACGGCATCATGCTGAGCATTGCCATCGGCATAGCTGAGAGCAACAACCTGAAGAAGGTGTTGATAGCCAATCATGGAGGCGACCACACTATTTATCCCGACTGCCGTCCGGAGTTTATCTCTGCCATCGACCGGGCTGCCCAGGCAGGAACCTTTGTCGATGTGCACGTGTCAGCTCCTTATACCAACATCACCAAGGCGGACATTGCCCGTATAGGCAAGCGTTTGGGAATAGACTACACTGAGACCTGGAGTTGCTATAAGGGTGGCGAGAAGCATTGCGGAAAGTGCGGTACGTGTGTAGAGCGCAAGGAGGCTCTTGCCGAAGCCGGCATCGAGGATAAGACCGAGTATCTGGAATAAAAAAAATGAAGTTAGCTTCCATGACGAGTGAAGCTAACTTCCTTTTGTTTTTATATCCTTTTGTTTTTATATCCTTTTGTTTTTATATCCCTTTTTGTTTGCCTTGCCTTTTAAGCAGAGTGAGGATAGAGAGATTTATCAGTCTTTCGATACAGCCTGCAGGCGTGCGATGTATTTGCCAAGGATGTCGAACTCGATGTTGACAACGGTTCCCACTTCTATGTTGCAGAAGTTGGTGTGGTCGTGAGTATAGGGAATGATAGCCACGGTGAAGGTGTTGTCGGTAGGCTCACAGACAGTGAGCGACACACCATTGACAGTGACCGAACCCTTGTCGACAGTGAAGTAGCCCTTGCTAGCCATCTCGCGGTCAAGTCTGTATTCGAAAGTATAGTAGGTGGAACCATCAGCATCACGTTTGTTAATACAGGTGGCAGTCTGGTCTACGTGTCCCTGTACGATGTGTCCGTCGAGCCTGCCGTTGAGCATCATAGAACGTTCCACATTCACCTTGTCTCCTTCTTTCAGCAGTCCGAGGTTGGAACGGTCGAGTGTTTCCTTCATGGCAGTAACTGTATAGGTGTTGCCTTCTAAAGCCACGACCGTGAGGCATACTCCATTGTGCGCCACACTCTGGTCGATACTCAACTCGCCAGCAAACGGGCATTCCAGTGTAAGGTCGATATTCTCCTTGTCCCTTTTCACAGCCACGACAGTAGCCATGTTTTCTATGATTCCGCTAAACATGATGTGATATTCGTATGAATTTAAAATGTTGATGAATGTTTTCTATGATGTTGAATATTGTTCAAAGAATGATGAGAGTATTCAATGACAAAGTTCTAAGAATAAAAGAAAAGGGTCGCCCGATGATGTGATGAAACTCCGAACTTAGCAATAAGTTTGAGAGCCCCCCGCTTTTGTAATCCACCGGCTTTGCAGCTTCACCGAACGAAGTCCGGCTTATTGTGGCCCGCCATAGGCAAGAGAAGTCTTCTCGGTTTCATAATTTGTAATGTGATGAGTATCCCAATCTAACCGAAACGACCCTTATGTATTTGCAAAGATACTGCTTTCTTCTGATGCAGCCAAATTTTTTGGCATTTTTTTACAGCATTCTTTCTGCTTGTTCTTCTTTTTTTTACAGCATTCCCTTCGATGAAGGCAGTTCGAAGTGATAGATATCTCGCTTCACTGCCATCTTGAGTGATCGTGCGAGTGCCTTGAAGATACCTTCTATCTTGTGGTGTTCGTTCTCGCCTTCTGCCTTGATGTTGAGGTTCATCTTGGCAGCATCGCTCAGACTCTTGAAGAAGTGCTTGAACATCTCCGTGGGCATTTCGCCTACTTTCTCGCGATGGAACTTAGCGTCCCAAACGAGCCAGGGGCGTCCACCAAAGTCGAGAGCCACCTGGCACAGGCAGTCGTCCATAGGCAGACAGTAGCCATATCTCTCGATGCCTCTCTTGTTGCCCAATGCCTGAAGCAGACATTCGCCCAGTGCGATGCCTGTATCTTCGATGGTGTGGTGCTCATCCACGTAGAGGTCACCCTTGGTGTGGATGGTGAGGTCCATCATTCCGTGCTTTCCTATCTGCTCCAACATGTGGTCGAAGAAGCCCAGTCCTGTGGAGATGTCGCAGTGGCCCGAACCGTCGAGGTTCACCTTAATATATATGTCAGTCTCCTTGGTGGTGCGTTTTACCTCGGCGATGCGGTCGCCGGCAAAGAGAATTTCGGCTATCTTGTCCCAGTCCATGCCGTCTTTGCCCAGTATCAGACTCTTGCATCCCAGGTTCTCGGCCAGCTGAGCGTCGGTTTCACGGTCGCCGATGACATAGCTGTTGGCCAAGTCGTATTCTGGATTGTCAATATAGTGGGTCAGCATGCCGGTGCCAGGCTTTCTCATGGGCGAGTTGTCCTCGGGGAAATGGCGGTCTATCAGCTGCTCCTCGAAGTGGATTCCCTCACTTTCCAGTGTCTGGATGATGAAGTTGTGCACAGGCCAGAAAGTGTTTTCCGGGAAGGAGTCGGTGCCTAATCCGTCCTGGTTGCTCACCATGACGAGCTGATAGTCTGTGTGTTGGGCAATGAAACTGAGGTTTCTCATCACGCCCTTGGTGAAGACAAGCTTCTCGAAGCTGTCAATCTGTTCATCTTCCGGCTCCTGAATCAAGGTTCCGTCGCGGTCGATGAATAGCAGTCTGGTTTGTTTCATGTTTATGTCTTTTTTATGTTGAATGATTTTTAGCATTTAGCATTTAGCATTTCAGTTTTCTTCATTTCGTCGTTCTCTATACTGCCATAGAGATAGATGTATGAGATAAACAACCAGTGCAGGATGTATGCGAAGACGAACAACAGGAGAGCTGTCACGACGATGAAGAGGAAGGTGAAGTAGGAGGGCGTTCCTACCGGGTCGCCTTCGAGAGTGCCCATCTGTGCCGATACCTGTGCGCCTATCAGGATGGCGAGAGGTATGTAGATTAGGATACCTGCCACCAGGATGACAAGACTGCCCAGGAAACCCATCTTGAAGATGGAACCCATGTGGCGGAATCCGCACTTGAATGATTTCCAGGGGCGTAATTTCTCACCCTTTTCCTGCAACATGTATTTGGGAGTGAGATAGGCGAAAGGCAGACTCACCGCCATGCAGAGGGCGGTGGCAGCAACGATGGCGAGTGCAAAGAGCACGATGATGAGGAGCGAGGGCGAGCCTGTTGCCGAATCTGCCGTAGCAGCCGAGCCTGAGGCTGTGAGAAATGCCGTAAGGTAAAAGCAAGTTAGGGCAAACGTTGCGGCGAATGTGACGACGAAACTGACGACAGCCGAAGCGAGATAAATCGTAGTAAAACGCTTCATCATTCTGCCAAAAGGCTTGTCGGTCAGCCAGCGCCATGCTGCTGCTCCCATGAGGAAAGCCGCCACGATGACACCCAAGTAAACGACCGTCTGCAGGCAGAACGACAGCATCATGTTTTCCTCGCCCCAGTCGTGAAGCATCTTGTTGGGTGTGCGCAGGTAAACCATGAATGCCACCATGAATGCATAGATCATAAAAGCCCACCATGTACTTTTCAGCAGGTTCTTCACATTGCCAGTCATCAGACTGTAAGCTTCTTTCATGCAGGCAGTTACACTGCGATGCTTTATCAAATCATTTATCTTCATAGTTTCATTGAATGCTTAGTGTTTAATGTTTAATGTTTAGTGTTTAATTGTGGGATAACAACCTTTCTGCACATTAAACACTAAAACATTAGTTTCATCTCCTTCCTTGTCTTCTGAATTCCGAGCAGGTGATGGCCGTGGCTATTGCTACGTTCAGACTGTCGGCAGTAGGTCTTTCTGGAGGGAAGTTGGGGATGAGCAGCCTGCGGTTCACCCTCTGGGTGAGTTCGGGCGAGATGCCTTTTCCCTCGTTTCCCATGACGATGAATCCTCGGTTGTCGAGCTGTTGTGCATAGATGTCCTCACCGTCGAGCAGGGTACCGTAGACAGGCACGTCGGAAGGCAGTGAGGCGAACAGCGTCATCAGGTCGCCATACAGGACCTTCACTCTGGCGATGCTTCCCATCGTGGCTTGCACCACCTTGGGATTATACACATCGGCAGTTTCGGGCGAACAGTAAATGTTCTCTATGCCAAACCAGTCGGCGATGCGGATGATGGTTCCCAGGTTGCCCGGGTCCTGCACTCCGTCGAGGGCGAGGTTCAGACAGTTGAAGTCGATGTTGGCAGAAGCGAAGTCTCTGTTTTCCCTTTGGTCAAAGACGGCGAGCACCTGTTGCGGATGCTGCAGGAAGCTCACCTTTCTGAGTTCCTCCTCGCTTACCGTGACCACTTCCGTCCTTGGGTCAATGCTTTTGTCTTTGAGCCATTCTTCGGTAGCCACAATAAGCGATGCAGGCTGCAGTACTAAGAGGTCGTTCACCACCTTGTGTCCTTCAGCCACGAACTTACCTTCCTTGTTGCGGTTTTTCTTCAGTTCGAGCGACTTGATATATTTTATCTTGTTCTTGCTGATCATCGTTGTATTTCTTTCTCCTGAATTTTTTGGAGTTTCTTCTTTTTATCTATGCTCTTTGGGCCGCATGGTGATTTTTTCAAAGGCGAATCTCAGCCCTCTCTCTCCATAGCTCACCTGTCCACAAAGGCAGAATCCCATAGACGAGAGCAGGCTCACCATGGGCAGGTTGTCGTAGTTGGTGTCCACCTTGATGCTGGGCACGTGCTCCACTTCGCACAGGCTGCACACCTTGTTGATGAAAATGCGTGCGTATCCTTCTCTCTGCAGTTTGGGCAGGGTTGCGAACCGGTGTATGACGTAATAGTTACTGTTGGTGAGCCATTTTCCTTTGAGAAACTCGTAGGCAGGTTCTCCGTTCAGCACCACCGCTCCGTAAACGGCTATCTGGTCGTTCACGGTGAGCACATAGGCATTGCCGTTGTTGATGTCTGCCAGGATGTCCTTGTAGGCAGGATATTGCTCTGTCCACTGGTGACGTCCCGACTTGATCATCTGTTCTCTGGCTTCGTTGATGACCGTCCAGCAACCGTCAAAGTCTTTCATGAAAGCTGGTCTAAAATCAATCTTCATGCTGTTTCTTTTTGTTGCGTATTATGTTGTGTTTAACTTCCGAACTTGCTGAAGTTCAGTTGCGTATTTATGTAATTTTTCTGCTGTGTGTCGACTTAATCCACGAGGCATTTGTCCAATTCCTTGCAGATGGCCTCTTTCTGCAGATGCTGACCGATGAATACGATCTTGATCATTCTGTCGCCCACCTTGTCGTCCCATTCCTTTCTGAGCTGTTCCTCACGTGCCAGCAGCTCGTCGAGTTGGTCTTTAGGCATGGTGGCTATCCATTGTCCAGCCTGCTTCACGGTCTTCTGTCTTCCAGCCTGTTCGAACACGTAGCACATGTCTCTCTCGTCGGCAAAGTAGCAGATTCCCTTGGCTCTTACCACGTCGCGTGGCCATTTGCGTGCCACGAAGTCGTCGAAGAGTCCCAGGTCGAAAGGCTTGCGGCTGTAGTACACGAAGGTGCCGATGCCGTATTCCTCAGCCTCTCCCTCATCGTCGTGGTGATGGTGATGGTCGTGGTCGTGATGATGATGATGCTCGTGTTCATCATGCTCGTGCTTATCGTCGTGGTCGTGATGATGATGCTCGTGCTCATCGTCGTGATCGTCATCATCGTGATCGTCGTGATCGTGATGATCTTCGTTGCGTTCTGCCTCAATCTCCTGGATCCATCCAGCCGATGTGGCCACGGTTTCCCAGTCAAACTTACGTGTGTTGACAATCTTGTCGAGGTCTACGTCGCCGTAGTTGCACTCGAAGATTTCAGCCTTTGGCTGTATGGCTTTGATGATGTGCTTCAGTTTGTCGAGGTCTTTGGGTTCCACCTCAGCAGCCTTGTTGAGCAAGATGATGTTGCAGAACTCTATCTGCTGGATGACGAGCGACGCCAGATCTTCCTCGTCGATGTTGTCCTTCATCAGGTCGTCGCCGCCTGCAAACTCGTCTTTCATTCTCAGAGCGTCCACAACGGTAACGATGCTGTCGAGTCTCAGCACTCCGTTCTTGATGTATTGCGGACCGAGAGTAGGAATCGAGCAGATGGTCTGTGCGATAGGCGCAGGCTCGCAGATGCCGCTTGCCTCAATGACGATGTAGTCGAACTTCTGCATGTCGACGATTTCCTTGAGCTGTTCCACGAGGTCCATCTTCAGCGTACAGCAGATGCATCCGTTTTGCAGAGCCACGAGCGAGTCGTCTTTCTTTCCTACTACGCCTCCTTGTTCTATGAGGGCAGCATCGATGTTCACCTCGCCGATATCGTTGACGATGACTGCAAACTTGATGCCTTTCTGGTTAGCCAAAATCTTGTTGAGTAGTGTTGTCTTTCCACTGCCTAAATAGCCTGTAAGCAACAGGACTGGAATTTCTTTTCTACTGTTCATAGTTTTATTTATTTTACTCGAGTTTTACTTTCTGTAGTTGTCGAGTCCCTTATTCAGGAACTCAAGATATGCGTTGACGTCTTCCTTGAAGCTGAAAGCTGCGGTGAGCGGATTGCCGTCGTTGTCGACAGCCACGTAGAAGGGCTGAGCGTTGGCACCAAACTTGCTTGCCTGCAGATAGCTCCACTTGTCGCCGATGGTTCGCAGGGTACGCTTCTCGCCGTTGAAAGTCACTTCCATAGGCTGTGGCAAAGGTGTCTTGTCGTCCACATAGAGCGAGATGAGCACGTAGTCTTTGGTCAGTTTGTCAGCCACGTTGGCGTCGGTCCATACCGAAGCTTCCATCTTGCGGCAGTTCACGCAGCCGAATCCTGTGAAGTCTATCAGCACGGGTTTGCCCTGAGCCTTGGCAGCAGCCATTCCCATCTCGTAGTCCTTGTAGGCAGGCTCTACGGTCTTAGTGTTCAGATTGAAGTCCTGTGTGTTGATAGGAGGAGCGAAGGCACTTACCGCCTTGCAGGGAGCGCCCCAGAGTCCTGGAATCATATACACGGCGAAGGCCAGCGAGCACAGACCCAGCATGATGCAGGGCACGGGCATAGGCTTGTCTATCTCGCCTCCGATGGCGTCCACCTGGAACTTCAACTTACCGATGAGGTAGAGACCCAGGGCGCCGAAGATGACTATCCAGAGCGACAGGAACACCTCGCGGTCCAAGATGTGCCAGCCGTAAGCCAGGTCGGCTACAGAGAGGAACTTCAGCGAGAACGCCAGTTCGACGAATCCCAGTACGATCTTGATGGTTTCCATCCATGAGCCAGACTTTGGAGCCGACTTAAGCCATGATGGGAAGAGTGCGAAGAGGGTGAAAGGCAGGGCGAGTGCCAGGGCGAATCCCAGCATGCCCACGGTAGGAGCCAGCCAGTCGCCCGATGTCACCGTCTGAACCAACAGCAGTCCGATGATAGGTGCTGTGCACGAGAAAGACACCAGTACGAGTGTGAAGGCCATGAGGAAGATGGATATCAGTCCAGTGGTGCTCGATGCCTTGTTGTCTACGGCGTTGCCCCAGCGGTCGGGCAGTTTGATTTCAAACCATCCGAAGAATGAGAAGGCGAACACAGCCAAGAGTACGAAGAGAATGATGTTGAATACGGCACTTGTAGACAGAGCGTTGAGTGTACTTGGACCTGCGATGGCTGTGACGGCGAGACCCAGAGTCAGATAGATAACCACGATGCTGAGTCCGTAAGTGCAGGCATCGCGAACGCCCTTCTTCTTGTCGTTCTTAGCACGTTTCAGGAAGAAACTCACCGTCATGGGAATGATAGGCCAGATGCAAGGCATCACCAGCGCGAGGAGTCCGCCCACCAGTCCCATCAGGAAGATATAGATGAGTGAGTGGTTGGCTATGTCGTTGGCGCCTCCGAACGCCTGCAGCTCTTTCACTACGGGCTGCCACAGCGCCTTGGTGTCGAGCTGTTCGGCAGCTTGAGCCAGGGCTGCGCTGTCCAAGGTGTTCTGCTGTGCGGTGTCGGTCAAGGCAGCCTGCATCATGGCGATAGAGTCGGCTTTGGCCTTGGCTGCCATTGCAGCGTCCTGCTTGTTGTCGGTCTTGGCTTCCAGAGCAGCCTTGCTGTCTATGGCAGGCGCCTTGCCTGTGTGCTTGAAGTTGACCTCTGAAGGAGGCAGACAACTCTGGTCGTTGCAGGCTCCGTATTCCAAGTATGCGTCGATAACATACTGAGCAGCAGTGAATTTTACCTTCTGCACGAAAGTGGCGCTTCCTTCGAAGAAACGCAGCTTCATGCCGAACATATTGTCGTATTTCGACACCTCGTTGCCTCGTGCCTGCAGTTTGCCGACGAGTTCTACGCCTTCCATTTTGTTGACGTTGAAGGTTGCCGAGATAGGTCCGTCGCTTCCCATACCTGTAGAGTAGACGTGCCATCCTGGTTGAATCTTTCCACTGAATACAATCTCTGCAACTGCTGTCCCGTTAGTTTTCAACTGACTGGTGAATTTTACAGGGCTAAGCAGTTGTGCCTGTGCAATAACTGCGAACAGCAGTAATTGCAGCGTAAATAACATTTTTTTCATCCTAATCTTTATCTTTTTTATATTTGAGTGCAAAGTTACTAATTTTAATTGAAATAGTAACCATTTAGGGCGATTTTTTGTTAAGAAGATAAAGGGGAAGAAGAGGCAGGAATATTTTATTTTTGTCAGGAATGCTTCTCAAATTCTTGACTTAAAAATTATTGGCTCGAATCAAATATCTCATTCAGAATAATTCTTGAGTTAGGATAGCCTTTGTTTTAACTCCATTGAATTCTCCTTGACTTCAGAGAATGCTCTCGTAAATCTTGTCGAATTCCTGTCTTAGCAGCGCTTTGTCCTCGATGATGTCGCGCAGCATTTTCAGTTCCTTCTCGTTGGGCGAGTTGGGAATCCAGAGTTTGATGTATCCATGTACTGAGTACTTCTCGTCCATGTGGTGGGCGAAGAGTTCCCATATTTGTTCCTTGTCTTTACCGGGATTGTTTTCCTTGGCATAGAGGATGGCACGGAGGAAGATCTCGTGGGTGTCGATGTCGCGGTCGGCTTCAGCCACGATTTTGCCGTAGATGCTTCTGGGCTGACGGCTTGACGAGGCCCTGTGGTCTTCCACCGCCTCTTTCATGATCTTTATCTGGTCTTGGGAGAACCATCGCTTCAGCCGGGCATCTGCCATGAGAATCTTTCCACTCGTGATGTGGTGGATAGCTCTCGGTCCGCTCATTCCCAGGTCGTGGTAGGCAGCCACGACATACACCATGTTGATGTCGGCACCCGTGATGCGTGCCAACTCCAGAGAGTTCTTAATCACCCTGTTGACGTGTCTGAGTCCGTGGCTTTCACCGAACTCTGTATATTTTGGCAGAATCTGTGTTTCCACAAACTCCATGATTTCCATACTTACTTGTTGTATCATTGCTTTTTCTCCTCATTATATTTCCAATGCGAATCCCAGGACGATGGTCAGGAAAACGATTTGTCCATAGATGAAAATATTGCGTGCCGTACTTCCCAGCACCCTGTTGAGTTCCCTGCCGTGGTTGATGGCTTTCAGCTGCCGGTAGGTAGTATGGTGCATGCCGGCGTAGACGGCGTAGAGGGGGAGGGCAAAGGTAGAGGTGTCGCGCACTACGGCATCGTGGATTCCCATGCCCATCATGATGGCGAGGGGCACATACCCCAAGAGCAGATAGAGCCAGAGTGCACTCTTCTCGTCCCATCTGTCGATTAACTTGACGATGAGTGTGCGTTTGCCAGCCTTGCGGTCGTTGTCTCTGTCGCGGAAGTTGTTCACCACCAAGAGTGTGTCCACCACCAGTCCGCAGGCGATAGCGGCCATCACCACCTCAGTACTTACTGTCTTGTAGCCTTCGGGCATGATGACATAATAGGTGCAGCACACCGGTACGATGCCAAAGAACAGCAGCACCAGTATGTCGCCCATGCCGTGGTAGCTGAAGGTTGTGGTGTAGAGGAAGCAGAACGCTACGCAGGCCACTCCCACCCATATCATGGCCATTCCTCCGTAGATGACGAGTGGCAGACCGATGGCGCATCCAAGGAGCGTGGTCACGATGATACCCGTCTTCATGGCGCGTTCGGTGATCCATCCTTCGGCGCAGGCCCTCTTGGGGCCTAATCGTGTTTCGTCGTCATTTCCCCGTTTAAAGTCGAAGTAGTCGTTCACGAAGTTGGAGTCAATCTGCATCACCCATGCGAAGAGCAGACACAGTAGGGTTGGTATGTACAGGATGTGAGGCTGTGCAGTATCGCCAACTGTTTTCATCAGATAGCAGTCGCGCATAGCGAGTGCGATGGCTATCAGTACGGGTACAGTCGCAGCCGACAGCGTTTTGGGGCGCGCTGCCAAAAACCAGGCCTTTATCGAATTTGTTGCAATCATCAATTGAAGAAGTTCCAGCTAACACCGAATCGGAACACGCTGCCATTGAGCGGATAGTGGGGCACGAAGAAATAGTTCTTGTCGCCCGAACCCTTGTTGACGTGTGTCATCATTACGAAGAAACGTGTATGCTTGATGTGTACGTTGGCATAGACGTTGACGATGGGGTAGTTGCCCACTTTCACATTCTTGTCGCCATTGTCCTGTACGGTGTACTGACTCAGCGCAGGCGAATAGTCGGGCGCCTCATAGCTTGTGAAGTATCTCACGTCGGCACCCAGGTCGATGTTGAGCACCTTCACCACAGGGAATTTCAGATACAGGTTGCTGTACACGTTGAGCGCAGGCACGGGGATGACGTCCGTCTTGCTCGAGTGCTGATAGGTAATGACGTTCTCCCAGTTCAGTATTCCCCATCTCACGTCCTGGAACAGCTGGGCTGTCAGCAGGTTGACGGGGCTTCCGCTCTGCTTGGCCTGCACCGTTACTCCAGTACGTGCCGCCTGGTTGTTGTCCGTCACGTTGTAGCTCTGGCTCAGGTAGGCATAGTTCTTTATCTCGTCCACAGCCACTCTGAGCATCGTCTTTGTCTTGGCAAACTTCAGCGTTCCCATGATGCGTGTGTGGATAATCTTGTCGAGGTCGTTCTCCCACCAGAAGTGACGACCGTGATAGTTGCGGAAGTAGAACGAAGGAGTGATTCTGTGGAAGAAACCACTACCGATGACCGACAATGTGTCGCCGAGGAAGGGGATGTTCACATCCACGTCGCCGTCGACCGCCAGTGTTCCTGCATCCTCGCCGGCCACACCGATTTCGGCCACGGCATTATAATGCAGCAGCTTGCCCTGTCGCTTGCTCAACTGTCCGCCCACACTCACCGAGTGCTCGTTGTATTTCATCACGCCGCCCTCGGTGTCAGGCAACTCGAAGTGGCGCAGGTCGTAGCTCACGAAAGCCTTCAGTCCCGCTTTAGCCCACTTGCTGAATCCCTCCAGCGTAGCCAGCGCCAGGGTGTTCTTCATCTCCCAGTGCTTGGTGTTGTCGTAGATGGAGTCGCCCTCGTATTTTCCCGCCGTGTAGTATTCGTTCAGATAGTAGTCGGCAGGTGTCTGATAGGCGATATAAGTACGGCTGTAGTTGTCGAACTTCAAGGTGTGTATAAAGCTTGTCACCGGCACGTATTCGTTTTTCATCCAGGCCGTGTCCTGAGCCGCCTTCTTCTCCTGTGCCATGATGCTGTCGGCGGCGCTCTTACCGTTTACGGCGATGCGCTCTGTCGGCTTGGCATCCTTCTTGTCGGCAGCAGGCTCGTCGCCCGCTATCTTTGCGTCGTCAGGCCGTCCGGCAAACTTAGGTGTCTTGCCGAAGGCATCCTCGTCGAACTTCTTGCCCTCTTGGCGAGCCTTTTTCCTTGCCTCCTCCTTGGCGTCCTCGGCGGCATTCTCCTTCTTCGAGGCCATGGCAAACTTCTTCGCCTTGATCTCCTCGTCGGTCATGCGCACCTTTCTGTTGAATCCCACATTGTACCTGTGGTTGAAGAATACGTGTATGCTGTTGTTTCTGTTCCAGTTCTGCTGAAGCACGGTAGGAATCTCGTTCTCGGCATAGGTGTCTTCGAAGAGTTCGGGGTGCTTGATGTAGTCGTCGTTGGTGATTCCGCCGTTCTCTGTCGCCTTCTGGTGCAGGGTAGAGAAGAGCAGGTGCGCCTGGTATCTGTCGCCTATGTACGATCCCCACATGGTGTACTTGAAGTGCGAGGTGCTCTGGCTGTCGTAGTAGCCACGTCCGTACTTATAGTCGAATCTGAATCCCATGCCCAGTCGTTTTCCCGCGTTGACGGCAAACATCGCCTTGAAGTCGTCCTCGCCGTTGGTACGGTTTCCGCAGCTGTTGAGCGTCACGTTGGTGATGGGCGAATAGGTGTTGGTGAAGTGGAATTCGCTGATGGGCGTGTTGATGCAGTCGAAGGGCTGTGCGAAGATAAACTGCCCCTGGTCCAGCCGTCGGTCGATAAAGATACGGTTGATGCGGGGCGAACCCAGATTGCCCAGCGAGTTGTATTCTCCCCTCAGTCCCGAGGTGAATGGGGTGTTCATGTACATGTGCTGCAGGGTGTCCACCTGTGCCTCCTGTCGGTCGCCGAATCGCTCGTCTATGGTCCACACCTTCAGTCCCTTGGCTATTTCTTTGTCCGACCCTAATGAGTCGGTTCTGACGTTCCTGTTGTTGACGGGTGCAAACATCGAGTCCTCGTTGTTGCTAAAATCGGTTTGTGCCACGACAGGCGATGTCGCAGCACAAAACAGAGTTATCGTAAGGATTACTTTACTTTTCTTCATCATTTTCTGAATAGTCGAATACATACTTCGGCGATTTTCACCACTACTCCTACGAGCAGAACTACGTAGGCAGGTGTGTGTGTGTCCATTGTGTACCACAGCGTGATGCCCACGATGACCAATAGGATGAAAGCCGTGTTCAGCTTGTTGCGCACTTTCAGGTTGGTCGGGTCGCTGTAGTCCAGTCGTTTATAGTGGTGGTGAGGTCTCACGGCGTAGGTTGTCTTCTCCTGAGCCTCTTGCTGTTGCTGCTCCTTGTTTTCGGCAGCATTGTTGTTATTTTGTTCTGTTGTCATATTGCGTTTGTTACTGTTCTATTCCCTCGAAATTTATTTCACCAGAGCTGCTATTTCGCTGAAAATCTGGTCTTTTCTGTCGATGGTCTTCTTGCGGAACTTACCGAAGATGCGTGCCAGGTCGTTCTTTTTCTTGGTCAGTGCCACCTTGTCGATGATCACCTCTTCGGCTGGCAGTTTGAATCCGGTCTGTCTTCCCTCCTCATAAATATAATTAATGTGGTTAATCGACAGGCTCACCTTTCCGTCTGTTATCTTGGCGATGAGGTTATATTTGCATTCTGTTCTGTCGAGCGAGATGAAGGAGTTGCTGAACACGAGCCATTCGTCCATCGTGTTTACGATGATGTGTTCGTCTTTGTTCACCAGCGCCATTCGGCTTGCCTTGCTCTCTTTGTCCTGAGTCAGGCCGCTCATGTAGTCGAACACCAGGTCGTAAAGCTGGGCTGCGCTCTTGCCGGGGGCTTCTATCTCTGTGTCAAACACGATTTTGCCCTGTTCGTCGAAGGTGATGGCGCCTTCCAGGTATTTGGGGTCTTCCTTCAGTTTCGCGCCGTTAACCTGAGCAGTAGGTTTAGGTGTCTCCTTCTTTGTTGCCGTAGGGATTACCCATCCCGAGCCCTGCGATGCTGTGGTGGCAGGAGCAGGAGTCGCTGTGGTTGCTGCAGGAGCCGATGGGGCAGTGGTTGCCTCAGGAGCAGCTGTTGTTGCCGCAGCACCATTGGCTTCTGCGTTCAGTCTTGCCGCCTCTGCCTTCAGTCTTGCAGTCTCAGCCTCAGCTTCCTTTATCTGTTGTTGTATCTTTTCGGCCTTGGCTTTTGCCTCCTCAGCCGCCTTTCTCTTAGCCTCTTCCTCTGCTTTTTTCTTGGCAGCTTCGGCTGCAGCCTTTTGTTTGGCAGCTTCCGCTTCCGCCTTTTTCTTGGCAGCTTCCGCCTTCTGCTTGGCTTCCTCTACGGCCTTTTTGGCTTCCTCAAGCTTTTTCTGAGCCTCCTCCAACTGCTGTTGGGGTGTGAGGACACTTTGCGCTTGAACAGACATCAAGGGCAAAAATAAGAGTATGGAAATGATTAATTTTTTCATGATGGTTTCACCTTAGGTTTGCGGAAGATGAGGGATTCAAACCCCCGATACCCGGAAAAGGGTATACCGGATTTCGAGTCCAGCGCATTCGGTCACTCTGCCAATCTTCCTTTTCATTAAAAACAAATGCAAAAGTAATACTTTTTTCTTATTCCACAAAGAAAATGAACATTTTTAACACTAATAACTTCTTTAACTTCTATAACTTCTGAACTTGCGAAAGTTAAAAAGGTTAGTGTTTGATTTTGAAGATGACGAAGCAAATAGTTTTTTTTATTTTCCCAACTGGGGATTTTTTTTCTCCAGTTAGGGAAGTGATTGAAGATGTCTTTTTGGATCGTAATCAAATATTCGTAAACTGTCCTTTATTACAGCCCGAATCGGCCACGAGATTGCCCATCATGCCGCACATTTCCTTCCACGAGAGGTCGGATACATGAATTTGGCTCCACTGACGTGTGCTCCGAGAACAGGGAAAATCATCGGAACGATAGGTTCGTGCATGTCATTTGATGCCTGTGAGAGCAAAAGCGACACAATTTCCGTTCCTTTTCCCAGTTTTGGCATCTTCGAAGCGGTCTTTTTTGAGATATTATACTTCATATTGATCTATTTGTTTGTTAAGTGATTGATTATTAGCCTTTTAGAGAAGAAACCAAGTGGTCTGCTGTTTCAGTTTCAGTTGTTTCAATTAATTTTTTGATGGTTGCGATTTTCCATTTTTTCAATTTTTATTATATTATATATATTATAACTATATATATATTAAATAGTTATATAATAATAAAGTAAAGAAAAAAGAATAAAAACGGAAGTTGAACCCCTCTTAAAAATAACTGAAACAAATGAAACTGAAACAACTTTTCAGCCCTCTGTGTTCCTTTTCTCTCCGAGGCCTGTCTATCTCTTCAGCTGCCATTCCACGAGCGTTTGTTGGGTGTGGATGACTTCTAAAAAGGGATTTGACTTTTGACACCCTCTTGTTTCTGTGTCATTTTGATCAAAGTTATTAAACTTCCACTATTTGTGAAAGTTGAGTCCTTATTGTTCTGCGCCGAATATCGGGCGACCGATGTTGCCGTTGGGTGCCTGGACATGAAGCAGGGCTGCAATAGTGGGGGCGATGTCGGTCATGTAGGTGGGATGGGTGGTGGAACCATGCTGGATGCCCCATCCCATGAAGACCAAGGGTATGTGGGTGTCGTAGGGATTCCAGGTGCCATGGTCGGTTCCTTTCATGCCGTGGTCGTAGTGGTTTGGTTTCAGTACGATTGCTACGCTTCCGCTTCGCTCACGGTTGTAGCCGTTGATAATGCGGAATTTCACTTCGTCGGGGATGCTCGCTGTGGCAACCTTTTCCATGTCGCAGGCATACAGCACGTCGGGATCCTGCTGCAGGAGGCTTACTACTCGCTCCTTGACCTTGGATGCGTCGAGACGGGCTGAGCGGATGGCGTCAACGTTGAGGAACACCTGATAGTTCATCACGGTCTTGATGAGGTCGGCTGCCTGTGGATAGTCCTTCGCCAATGCCTCGCGCAGTTTACGGGCTGCAGCCTTGGAATCCCAGCTGCCGGCAGGGATGCGGCGGTCTTGCAGGAAACGGGCGTTGTTCATGGCGCCGTGATCGGCTGTGAGGAACATGAGATAGTTGCCCCTGCCTACTTTCTGGTCGAGGTAGGCGAGGAAGTCGGCAAGTGCCTGGTCGAGTCTGAGATAGGTGTCTTCGGTCTCGATGGCGTGGGTGCCTGTCTGATGGCCTATGTAGTCGGTGCATGAGCAGCTGATGGCCAGGAGATCGGTCTCCTCGTCGCTGCCCAGCTGTTCGCCCTCTATGGCTGCACGGGCAAGGTCGAGTGTAAGGCTGTTGCCGAAGGGGGTGTTTCGGATGATGCCGTAGCCGTATTTTCGGTAGAGTGCCGGCAGGGGTAGGGGCAGTGTGGGGTTCACGCCTTCACGGATGCTGTTCTCGTATGGGGTGTCGTCGGCTGTGCTCTCGGTGTATGTGGCCTTGGGGTAGAGGGTGTTCCAGTCGGCTGAGAGGTACTGTTCGGGCAAGTGCCTGTCGTTGAACGCCCGTACCCATTGCGGTAGCTTGTCCATATAGTAAGTGCTGGTAATGAAGCGGCCTGTGGCATCGTCGAACCAGTAGGCGCCGTTGGGATTGTGGCCTGCGGGGAGGATGGATGCGCGGTCCTTGAGCGACACGCCCACTACCTTGGCTCTGCCATTGGAGGCTATTCGCATCTCGTCGCCAATGGTGGTTGTCCAGAGGTTTCGGGGTGACATGAGGCCTGTATCGCTGGTCGAACCGACGGGCTTAACGGTCTTGTCGTCAGTACAATAGACTTTCTTGCCGTCTTTCACGAAGTTGTTGCCGGCGATGCCGTGGATAGAGGGCACGCTGCCGGTATAGATGCAGGTGTGGCCGATGGCGGTGACGGATGGGACGTAGGGCAGGACTGTGTTCTCGCAGGTGTAGCCCTCGCGCAGCATTCGCCTGAATCCACCCTCGGTGTAGCGTTTCTGATAGCGGTAGAGATAGTCCCACCTCATCTGGTCGACGACGATGCCCACCACGAGCTTGGGGCGCTGAAGGGTTGAGGTCGGTGTGTGGTCTTGTGCAGCCATTCTGCTGCCTGTGAGGAGCATCATGGCGATGATGCTCATAAATTTGATTCTTTTCATCTTTCTATGTGTTTTATTTCTCGGGGCAAAGGTACTTAAAACGTGTTGCAATGGTGTTTCGGGAGTGTGACGAATGTGATAACATCGCGGGATCCCGAAGAGAAATCTCCTGGAAGAATCTTTTTAACTCCATCTTCATTTTTCTATCATATCTTTGAAATATAAAGCTTATAACTTTGCGGTCGGAAAATGGCAGGAAGAAAAGCTGTCGTGGTTCCACAAGATGTTTTTAAAAAATGATGTAAGAAAGATAAAATGAAGGTAATTTTTGTGATACAAGGCGAGGGAAGAGGACATCTCACCCAGGCGCTGGCACTCGGACAGATGCTTCGACACGAAGGTCACGAGGTAGTGAAGGTTTTGGTAGGAAAGAGCAAGAATAGGGTGATTCCTGCGTTTTTTCAGAATCAGATAGGTTGCGGGATTGAGCAGTTCTACAGTCCCAACTTCCGTCCGTCGAAGGACAACCGCAGGTTCAATCTGCTGCGCTCCATAGCCTATAATGTCGCCCTGGTGCCTTCGTATGTAGCGAGCATCAGCATGATGCACAGGGTCATCAAGGAGAGCGGAGCCGACCTTATCATCAACTTTTATGAAGTGCTCTGCGGCATTACCTGCAAGCTCTTTCGTATGGGCATTCCCATGGTCTGCGTGGCTCACCAGTATCTCTTTCTGCATCCCGACTTCGAGATGCCTGGCAGGGCGCTCCTGCCCGAGAGCATGTTGAAGCTCTTCACCCGCATCACCTGCGTAGGTGCTACTGCCAAGTTGGCCCTGTCCATACGTCAGTATGATGACGACGAGAAGCAGGCCATCAAAGTGGTGCCGCCATTGCTCCGTAAGGAGGTGAAAACCACGATCCGCCATCATGGCGACTATATTATGGGCTATATGCTCAACACGGGATTCGCAGAGGATGTGAGGGCGTGGCACGCGAAACACCCCCACACTCATCTGCACTTCTTCTGGGACAAGATCGACGCTCCCGAGGAACTGAAGGTGGACGACACACTGACTTTCCATCGGCTCGACGACGTGAAGTTCCTGAGGATGATGGCTGGCTGCAGGGCTTACGCCACAACGGCGGGATTTGAGAGTGTATGCGAGGCGCTGTATATGGGCAAACCCTGCATGCTGATTCCTGCCCATGTGGAGCAGGAATGCAACGCCATGGACGCTGAGAGGGAGATGGCGGGAGTGATGAGCAACGATTTCGACATCGACAAGCTGAAGGCCTTCGCCCACGACTATGAGGAGGATGTGGAGTTTAGAATGTGGGAAAACCACGCCGACAGCCGTATCATGGCAGCCTTAGAAAACACTTACGAAGCATATTATCATAGAAAGGAGAACAGAGCTTATGAAGAGGAAAAGGATGATTCTCTTGTTGCTGCTTCTGCCGCAGCTCTTCCTGCTCGCAGTGCATGGGCTGGATAGCAGAAAAGAGAAGCCAAGGGTGGTGGTGATAGCCATTGACGGACTGAGATGGCAGGAAGTTTTTGAGGGTGCACGCCGCGATAGTCTGATGCCTTTCCTGTGGAAGATGGGGGAGGGAAAGGGCTGCATGATGGGCAACCGCAACAGAAAGTCGAGGATGGAGGTGGAAAACGGTATCTGGAAATCGTATGCCGGATACAACGAGATGCTATGCGGTGTGACCGACGATGAGCACATCTTCGACAACAGAAAACAATATAACCCCAACAGGTCGGTGCTGGAAATGGTTGACGCATCGCCCGATTTCAGGGACAGGGTGAGTGCCGTGGCAAGCTGGGATGTGATGCCTTACATCCTGAACATACGCCGAAGTGAACTGCCCGTTGACTTCCGCTCTAAACACAGGGTGAGTGCGCAGGTGAGGCGAGACAGCGTAACCCTGCATCGCGCCCTGAAGACCCTGGGCGACAAGCACCCCAAACTGCTCTTTGTGGAGTTCTGCGAGACCGACTACTATGCGCATCATGGAAAGTGGAAGGAGTATCTCGATGCAGCTCACAGGAACGACCACTACATCAGAGAGTTGTGGCAATACTGCCAGGGAGATGAGTTCTATCGCGGCAACACCACCTTTATCATCACCTGCGACCACGGCAGGGGAACAAGCCTGGGCGCTCATGCCAACCGTGGCGAGGTGGATCCGCAGGCGTCGTGGACTGACCACGGCAAGAAGATTGAAGGAAGCAACCAGACCTGGTTGGTGGCTTTCGGCAGGAACATACAGCACCTGGGCGAAATGGAGGGTGGACGCATCGTCTACACCAGCCAAGTGGCCCCTACAGTCGCCAATATCCTGAATGTTCCGTTCACGGTTGACAGACAGAAAAAGATGCCTGCGCCTATTCTCAAGATTCTGAAGTAAAAAACAATATGATTGGATTATTCAACGAATGTTTTCCACCCGTCATGGACGGAGTGTCGCTCACAGTAAGCAACCTGGCACGATGCCTGTATCAGCAGGGAAAAGAAGTGGCTGTAATTACGCCGGAAATGCCAGGACTCGACGAGGCTCAGTTGCCTTATCAGGTTTTACAGTACCGTTCGATTCCTGTGCCGGGACGCCGGCCTTACCGTTATGGTTTTCCCCTGTTCGACCTGAAGTTCCAGAAGCAGTTTGCTGCCCATAGCTATGAGGTGTTTCATGCCCACTGCCCTTTCTCCTCGGGCGACTATGCCTTGAAGATGGCGAAGAAGATGGGCGTGCCCTTGGTGGCAACCTTCCACTCCAAATATCGAGACGACTTTGAACGGGTGATTCCCAACAAGACCATTGTGGACTATCTTGTAGGCAAGGTGGTGAAGTTCTACGAGAGTGCCGACGAGGTGTGGGTGCCGCAGGCTTCGGTGGGTGAAACTTTGCGGGAGTACGGATATAAGGGCAGTTTCGAGGTGGTGGACAACGGAACCGAGTTTGCCGGTACACCTTATTCGCCCTACCTGCAGCGTGAGGCGAAGAACGAGCTCTATGTGAATGCAGACGAACCCTTGCTGCTCTTTGTGGGACAGCACATCTGGGAGAAGAACGTGAAGCTCATCATCGAGGCTTTGACCATGATCAGGGACATGCCTTTTCATGCTCTGTTTGTGGGCGATGGCTATGCGCGCGATGAGATGCAGGCGCTGGCAGAACGACAAGGACTTACGGGCCGTCAGGACTACAGGCAGGACCGACTCACCTTTCTGGGAAGTGTGCAGTCGAGAGAACTGATGAAAACCATCTATGCAGCTGCCGACCTCTTCCTCTTTCCTTCGGTCTACGACAATGCGCCATTAGTGGTGAGAGAGGCAGCCTCGCTACATACGCCCTCGTTGGTGACAAGGGGCAGCAACACGGCTGAACTGATACGCGACGGATTCAATGGATTTCTCGCCGACAATGATGTGAATGCCTTCGCCAACCGCCTGCGTTATATTTTGGAACGGCCCATCACCATGACATGGGCAGCAAGAGGTGCTGCCAACACGTTGGTGCGCCCCTGGGAGAGCATTGCAGAAGAAGTGGCTGACCGATATCAACATTTAATTGACCGACAACAAAATAGATTGGTTATTTAAGCGTTATTGTATAGAGGAGGAGCTAATCAGAAGATTCTTCTCAAGAGATTTCTTTGGAGTTAAAGGAGTTTTTCCAGAAGTTAAGGAGTTCATGGGTTAAAGGAGTTAAGAAGTTAAGGAGTTAAAGGAGTTAAGACAAATGCCTTAGTGTACAATGTTTAGTTAAGGAGTTGAGACAGATATTTTTTGTCAAGAAATTCTCTAATTTCTTTACCCTTCCTGAGAAACGTTGTTTCTCTAACTCTTGACAAAAAAATATTTGTCTTAACTCCTTAGTGACGGTGAAAAAAGAAGGAATAGATATGAAGAAATGGCATTTGTGGTTGGCGGCATCCATAGGACTGGTGGTTATCGCTGGAATGATGATCAGAGAGTTCGATGTGGATGCATTGAGCAGTATCGACTTGTCTCCGGGATTCTTTCTCGGAGTAGGAATGGCAGTGGGACTTTTCGCCTTGCAGAACCTGATGCTCAGTCTGCGGTTTCAGCATCTCTGCCATCGCAGGCTGTCGCTCATGCAGAGCTTTCGGGTCAACGTGCTTTGCGAGTTCACCTCGGCTGTCACTCCCTCGGCTGTAGGCGGTAGCGGACTGGCTTTCGTGTATCTGAACCGCGAGGGCGTGACGATGGGAAGAAGCATCTTCACCATGTTTGCTGCCCTACTGGCCGACGAGGCTTTTCTGGCCGTGAGCTGCTGTTTGCTGTATTTCCTCGTGCCCTCGCATCTGCTCTTCAGTATGGTTGACGGCGTGGGCGTATCGGCCGATGTTGTCAACGAATGGATCAAGGGCGGCGTGCAGATGGTCTTCATCGTGAGCACGCTTATTGTAGCCGTATGGACAGTCATTCTGTATGTGCTGCTTCTGCATCGTCCACAGAGTTTGGGATGGGTGCTGAAGGCTTGTTGCAAGATTTCTGTGCTGCGTCGATTCCTGCCCAAGGTGGAGAAATTCTCTGTCGACATGACTCTGGCTTCGGAAGAAGCCCGACAGGAAGGATGGCGATTCTGGCTGCTGCTGATGGGTTATACTTCATTGGCTTGGTTGGCACGATTTGCCATCGTTGTGGCTATCCTGCTGGCTTTTCAATGCCATGGAAACATGCTCCTGGCCTGGTGCCGACAGTGGGTGATGTGGATGATTTCCATCCTGAGTCCTACGCCGGGAGGAAGTGGTGTGGCTGAGCTGATGTTCCGCCTGTATTACTCCGACTATCTGCCCGAAGCATCGGTTGCCATCCTTGCCGCCATGCTCTGGAGGGCTGTCTTTTATTATCCCTTCTTGGTGATGGGCACACTGGTGTTGCCCAAGTGGATAGGCAGGAATGGAACCCGTCAGAAATTGAGATAGAGGCGGGCGCTGAGTGCGGTGAAGTTGCCTTCGTCGTTGTGGATGAACTGGAAGGAAGGCTGCACGGCTATGGCCTTGGTGAGTTGTCGTTTCCAGGTGAGTTCCAGCGAGTATTCATCGCCTTGCTGGAATTGGGCGTATTGTCCCGACACGCCGCACTCGTTCTTCGCGTCCAGATAGGCGCCGCCTATCTCTGCATAGCGGTAGCAGGCGTTCTTGCGGCTTGAATTCTCTGAATATTGCACCATGCACAAGATATTCTTTTCGCCCGATGTCCACAACTTCTGCTCTCCATAGAGCCACCAGGCAAAGGTGGTTCGTGCCAATGAATTCTCATCCGTCGAGGTTTTGTTCGGCGTATTCTCATCTGTCGTAGTTCCATTTGTTTGAGTCATTGTCGAGGCAGTTTCGTCTTCCGTGACGAAGGGCTGTTGTCGGGTGTGAACAGCTATGCCGGCATAATATTCTCCGCTGCGATGGGTGTACTCTATCTGCGACATGTTGAAGATGCCGTCCGTCTTGGGTTTTATCAGGAACGGATTGTCGTGGGCTGTCCAGCCATTGTAGCCTGTGCCGTTGTAAAGGCTGTTGCGGAACGTCCATCCCTTTTTGGTGATGTCGAAGTAAAGGGTGAGTCCTGAAAAGGGATAGTTGGCTATGGGATAGCTGGCAGCCACCGTGGGAAAGATGCCACAGGAACTGTTGGTAAAGAGCGCCGTGATGGGGGATGTGAAGAAGTCTTCGTTCACATTCCTCACACCTATAAACAGATGGCCCGAGTTCCACTGGTGCATGAAGCCTAAGACGGCAATGGATGCCAGCATGTTGTCGGCATCGATGTTGGAGAATCCCTGCCAGTCACCAATGACGCTTTCGCTGGTCTTGGCGAGGTGGAGCGTGGCTGCCTCTATGGTGTTTCTGTCGCTTCCTAAAGGAACACTCAGGTCAAGGCGCAACTGGTTGACCCAGTTGGTGTTCTTGTTCATGTCCCATTGCCATTCTGTAGTATATTGTCCGCTCAGTTCCTGTGCCTGCAGCATACTGGTGGCTATACATCCTAAAATAATCAAATAAATTCTCTTCATTCTTAATGTTTTTGTATCTTTATAGTCTTTCTTCTTGCATAGAATCTTGTTTCAGACTCTCTCTTCTTGCGTCTCATGGTTGGGGGTGTTGGGGCTTGCCCTAAGAGTTTGGGTTGTTCTTGTTTTTGCGTTTGCAAAGATACAATGATTTTGTTTTGTTTACAATACTCAAAAATTGGTATTCTTATTTTCCTATTTCTTTATTTAGAATCCGTCTAATACCAATAAATAGGGATTAGACGGATTCTAAATAGTGATTATCTTTTCACTGCACTTTCGTACATCAAGAATTTTGGGGAGTTGAGGCATCGTTTTTGTGGAAGTTATTGTGGTCTGCCTTCATGAGGTCATCGGGAGTAAGGCCTTTCTTGGTGATGGCGCCTTGGTCTAAGAGAAAGGCACGCTTGGTGGCTCTATGAAAGCTTGGTTGCCCAGATAGTCGATGACAAAGAGAAAGGGCTTGTCTTCCTTGCCTAATTGATTGATGCGATGGATGATTTCTTTTCTCATATATTGTGATTCCCCAATGGGGCATTTGAATGTTCGGAATGTAAAGATACGATATTTTTTGCGAGATAGAGAAAAACTGCATTAAAGAATACAACTGATGCTAAAAAACAATTGCGAAAGACAAAAAAAAAAGCGATGACCTTCACAGGCTACCGCTCCAAATCTTCAATAGGTATTAGTTCCTTTTAAGGTAAAAAGATTGTTTTCAGGATAACGATGGCAAAGATACGGCCTTTTTTTGATACAGCCAAACTTTTTCTTGTTTATTTTTTGATGTTTTTGCTGTGTGGGCACACAAATTGCTTTATTAACAGGATTTAACTTGAAAAATTGTGCAATCGTTTATATTAGGCTCCTTTTTGATAATTTTAAGTTAGCGAGTTTTAAGTTGATAAGTGTTATGGAAAAGAAAATAAAAAAAGTGCAAAAGCCGTTGTTCACGACTCTTGCACTTTATTTTTACTTCCTCAACTTTTTGCAGGTGTACGCAAGTTAAGAGAAGTTGTCTTTTGTGAGAAGTTACCACTCCCTTCGATCGTTAGAAGTTAAAGCCAACAACTTTGGAGGAAATGTTTGATGTTTAGTGTTTAATTTCTATTCCACTAAAGCATTTGTCTAAACTCCTTAACTTCTTCAACTCCAGAGAAAATCTCCTGAAAAGCCTCTTACTGCTTGTTGTTCTTGATCTTCTCCACGTAGGCGTCGATGACAGCCACGGCTGTGATGTTGACGATGTCTTGCACGCTTCCCTCAGAGTCGGTGAAGTGGATAGGCTTGTTAAGACCCATCTGGATAGGACCAATGATCTCGGCTTCTGGGTTGAGAGCCTGCAGGAGCTTGTAAGAAGCGTTGGCGCTGCTCAGGTTAGGGAATACCAATGTGTTGACATCTTTGCCCTTGAGGCGAGAGAATGGATATTTTTCATCGCGCAATTGCTTGTTGAGTGCGTAGTTGACCTGCATCTCGCCGTCGATGGCAAGGTCTGGGTAAACTTTCTGCATCTCTGCCACAGCCTTGTGAACCTTGACAGGTGAACCTGCAGCATCGGTACCGAAGTTGGAGTAGCTCAGCATGGCGATGACAGGTTCCTCATTGAAGAACTTCACGGTGTGAGCCGACAACTTGGCGATATCGGTAAGCACGTCCTCGTCGGGGTGACGGTTGATCAATGTATCAGCTATATAGAATACTCCCTTCTGGGTGTTGAGAATGTGCATGGTGCCGAAAGTCTTGAACTCAGGACGAATGCCGATGACTTCCTTTGCCACCTTGATCGTGTTGGAGTACTTGGTGTAAAGACCGGTGATGAAGGCATCAGCGTCGCCTTGCTCTACGAGTGACATACCGAAGTAGTTGCGCTCATACATCTTGTCGTAAGCCTCCTCGAAGGTGTAACCCTCGCGGGCACGCTTCTCTGCCAGGTGCTTGGCAAATGTGGCACGACGGCCCTGCTCATTGTCTGCACGCATATCGATAATCTCGATGTCGCTCAAGTCGAGCTTCAGGCGAGAAGCCACACGGTTCAGACGGTCGGGGTTGCCCAGCAAGATAGGCTGGCAAATACCTTCGGCCTTGGCCTGTACGGCTGCTTTCAGCATGGTGGGGTTGCCGCCTTCGGCGAATACCACGCGCTGAGGGTGCAGGCGGGCTGTGTCGTGCAACTTGCGGGTGAGTTTTGTCTCCTGACCTAAGAGCTCACGCAGGTGCTGCTTGTAGCCTTCCCAGTCGGTGATAGGTGTGCGGGCTACACCGCTTTCCATAGCAGCCTTGGCTACGGCTGCACTCACCTCTGTGATAAGGCGTGGGTCTACAGGTTTTGGAATGAAGTATTTAGGACCGAAGGTCAGGTCGTTGACGTGGTAAACATCGTTCACCACATCTGGAACAGGCTGCTTGGCCAGATCGGCGATGGCATGTACGGCAGCCATCTTCATCTCCTCGTTGATGGCACGTGCGTGAACATCGAGCGCACCACGGAAGATGTATGGGAATCCGATCACGTTGTTGATCTGGTTTGGATAATCGCTGCGGCCTGTTGACATCAATACGTCTGGACGGCTTGCCATAGCATCCTCGTAGCTGATTTCAGGTACAGGGTTGGCGAGGGCGAAGACGATAGGAGAGTCCGCCATCGAGCGAATCATGTCCTGAGAGAGGACGTTGCCCTTGCTGAGTCCTACGAATACGTCGGCACCCTTCACTGCTTCCTCGAGAGTATGAACATCACGACGGTCGGTAGCGAAGAGCTTCTTCTGCTCGGTCAGGTTCTCACGGTCGCTGGTGATGACGCCCTTGGAGTCGAGCATCACAATATTCTTTACCTGTGCACCCAAAGCCACATAGAGCTTGGTACAGCTGATGGCTGCAGCTCCGGCTCCGTTGACTACGATCTTTACGTCAGCAATATTTTTGCCTGCTACCTCAAGGGCATTCTTGAGACCTGCAGCCGAGATGATGGCTGTGCCATGCTGATCGTCGTGCATCACAGGAATGTCAAGGGTGCGCTTGAGTCTGTCCTCTATATAGAAGCATTGTGGAGCCTTGATGTCCTCAAGATTTATTCCACCGAAGGTAGGAGCAATTTTCTCTACAGCTTCGCAGAATTTCTCGGGGTCTTTCTCTGCCACCTCGATGTCGAACACGTCGATTCCACCATAAATTTTAAACAGCAGACCCTTTCCTTCCATTACTGGCTTGCCACTCATGGCACCAATGTCGCCAAGTCCCAGTACGGCTGTTCCGTTACTGATAACTGCCACTAAGTTGCCTTTGTCTGTGTACTTATAGACTGAGTCTGGGTTTTGCTGGATTTCCAAACATGGATAGGCTACACCAGGAGAGTAAGCCAAACTCAAGTCGGTTTGGGTGTGGTAAGGTTTGGTTGGCTTTACCTCGATTTTGCCAGGTCGATTGTTCTCGTGATAGGCGAGAGCTGCCTCTTTAGAAATTTTTACCATAATTATATAGCGGTTTAAAGTTTTATATTCTTACAAAAATTATGCTTTTTGTGCACAATCTCATATTTTTTGTGCAAAGGTAATAAAAAACTAATGAATAATGGTAGGTTTCTTTGATTTTTTTTGTAACTTTGCGAAGAAAAAAAGTCGAAACAAGAAAGAAAACATACGAATACTGCAATGAACATAACAAATGACTATAGGCGTGAATTGAAAAGCAAAATTATTGAATACGCCATGAATGAGTTTCGTCAGAGGGGAATTAAAGCTGTGAAAATGGATGAGATTTCTCGGGGGCTTCATGTGTCTAAGCGTACTGTGTACGAGATTTTTGGCGATAAGGAGGAACTGCTGTTGGCTGGTATAAGAGCTCAGGATGAGGAACTTAGAAGAATGCTTGATCAATTTGCTTCTGAGAATAATCACAATGTGATTGATATCATTTGTTATTTCTATCGGGTGCAGATGGAGTTATGTGAGCAGGTGGGCGTCAAGTTTTATGAGGAGATACAGCACATGCCTCGTGTGGTGGCTTACATGAAGTCTGTGCACGAACATGAAGTGGAGGACAGAATGCGCTTCTATGAATGTGGGGTGAAGGAGGGCTTGTTCCGTAGTGATATTGACTATCCTTTTATCTCGAATGTGGGGCACATCACCATGAATGAAATTATGCACCTTCAGCTTTACCGCATGTATTCCATGCAGACCATCTTCGACAATTTCTTTATGGTCATCGTTCGGGGAATCTGCACGGAGCGGGGACTCGAATTGCTTAACAAAGGAATGGGGCACGCATAGCGGAGCCCTTTTTTCGTGTCCTTTTCTTTCTGCTGTTTTTTACGTTTTTGTCTTAAAAAACTTTGTTCGTTTTTTAGCAAGTTTGGAAGTTGTAGAAATAATATCGAATTATTTGTCCTTGTACAGCCATGACAGGATTTTGTTGATGGTGTGGCTGTAGAAACGGAACCATCTGTACTTGGAGACAGGCTTTCCGCCAAAGCTGAGAATGAATTCACGGAAAGGATTCCTGTGCCAGGGAAGTCCTACATCCATAAAGTAGATGTGGTTATAATCGTGCTCGTAGGCATACTGTATGGCGTTCCATACGACCATGGTGTCAGGGTGGAGCATGGAATAGGTCTTTCTTTTGGCGGCTAAGTAGCACAGGTAGGCATTGCCTCCGGAGTAGACACAGGCGCAGCCGCCTATGTTTTTCCCTCCATAGGTGGTAAGGAAAATCTTGGCATTGTGGCTCTTTGCCATTTCTTGGAAATATTGCTCGTTGGGAATATGTCGGCGAGGCTTGAAACGGTAGTATCGTTTCAGCAGTTGATGGAACGAGTGGATGTCTTCCCTGTTGGTTGCTGTCTGGGTAATGATACCCTTGTCTTTCAGCTTTTTGATGCGCTGTTGTATTTTCTCTGAGAGCCTTTCCTCGGGCACCTTGCTGTGGAGCGAGTTGTGAACCTCCTGCCAGACAACGGGGAAGTAGCCCTGCTGCCTGAAGGCGCGGTAGCCAAACATTTTCTTTCTGATGCCCGAGAACTCAATATACAGACACAGTCGGCGGTCGAGCCGCAGAGTGATGGCCTGCAGCATTTTGCAGAAGAGCTCCTCCTTGTAGGCTTCGTTGGCATAGATTCCTTCCTCGTGCGCGTGCGCGTGTGTATATATATAAGGAGGAAACCAGTTTCCCTTTCTGTTCACTGCCACAAGAAGCTGCGCCAAAGTCTGTCCCTCTTTGTTGGAAACTACAACCATATAGGGAGTACAGCCGGGAGTCTGTTCGTAGATAATAAACAACTCACGGCTGTGAAAGTAGTTGCCTTCGAGAAGAGTTGGCAAGTCTTTCGATTTGGTATAAATATCAATACAACATTCGTTCACATGGCAAAAATAATAAATTATTTTTAAAAAAGCAAGTATGATGCCTCTCATATCCAATCTTTTTAGTATTTTTGCACTATTATGAAAGTAATATTGATTGGAGCGGGCCGGTTAGCCACTAATTTGGGCAAGGCTCTCTTGGAGGCAGGACACGATATCCTGCAGGTTTATAGTCGCACGATGGAGTCGGCCAGCGCCTTGGCAACGCTTGCTGGTGGAGCTCCTGTTACCGAAATCGAAAAGGTGCGCAAGGATGCTGATGTGTATATTATCTCAGTGAAGGACAGTGTGTTGCCCGATCTTGTGCAGGCGCTCTGTTCGGGCAGGAGTACGAAGGTCTTTCTTCATACAGCAGGTTCGGTCAACATGGACGTGTTTGCCGGCATGGCGCTTCATTATGGTGTTTTCTATCCTATGCAGTCGTTCTCGAAAGAGAAGACGGTTTCTTTCCATGATATTCCCTGTTTCGTAGAGGCCAATGACGACTATGCCCGCGACGTGCTGATGCAGTTGGCTCAGGGGTTGACAACTAAAATCTATCAGCTGTCGAGTGAGGATAGAAAGTATCTGCATCTCTCGGCCGTCTTCGCTTGTAACTTTGTAAATCATTGTTATGCAGTTAGTTATGATATTCTAAAGAAGCATGGTATTCCTTTTGATGTGATGCTTCCGCTTATCGATGAGACAGCCCGTAAGGTGCATGTGCTTACGCCTCAGGAGGCTCAGACAGGACCTGCTGTCAGGTACGACCAGAATGTTATTCGTGCACAGTCTTCGCTCTTGCGCGACAATCCCTTGCTCAAGGACATCTACGAGCGTATGAGTATGAACATCCACAGAATGAGTGAGGAGAAGTAAACAGAATACGATTATGATCAATTACGATTTGACAAAGATAAAGACCGTGATATTTGATGTCGACGGCGTACTTTCACGACAGACCATTACCCTTTCTGCCGCGGGAGAACCCCTGCGTTCAGTCAACATACAGGATGGTTATTCCATCCAGTTGGCTCAAAAATTGGGGCTCCGAATCGCCATCATAACAGGCGGCACCACCGAGGCCGTACGTAAGCGTTATGCCGGACTCGGAGTGGAGGATATTTACATGGGGTGTGCTGTAAAGGTTACTACCTATAAGGATTTCCTGACCCGTTATGGTCTGCAGGATGAGGAAGTTATCTATGTGGGTGACGATATTCCTGATTACGAAATCATGCGCCTTTGCGGATGTCCTTGCTGTCCTGCCGATGCCTGTCCCGACATTAAGGGCATTTCTGCCTATGTGTCATCGCGCAAAGGAGGCGAAGGTGTGGGACGCGACATTATAGAACAGGTGTTGCGGGCACAGAACAAATGGCTAGCCGATGCCAAGGCGTTTGGATGGTAGAGAGATAAGGTGTTTGATAAGTATGTTTGGACGTTCATAATTCCGGGTTAAAGAAGATAAGATAAATGAAATATAAAATCATATTAGCGAGCAATTCGCCTCGCCGTAAGGAACTTTTAGCAGGACTCGACTTTCCTTTCGAGGTAAGGGTGATGCAGGGTATAGACGAGAGTTTTCCAGATACGCTGAATGCGTACGATACGGCTCTGTATATAGCTCGCAAGAAGGCTGATGCCTATCAATCACTTCTTGAAGAAGGTGATGATAACTTGTTGGTTCTCACTGCAGATACGGTGGTGATAGCACCATCTGACGGTTTTCTGAACGACCAGGAATGCAAGGGCGTTATCTTAGGTAAGCCTCACGATGCAGAGGAGGCTTACAGCATGTTGCGTATGTTGAGTGGAAAGACCCATCATGTGGTGACGGGCGTTTGTCTCACTACACGTGAGCTGCAACGTCAGTTCTCCGTAGTGACCGAGGTGAGTTTCAAAAAACTTGACGAGCAGGAGATCAACTATTATGTAGATCATTACAAACCCTTCGACAAGGCTGGTGCCTACGGCATCCAGGAATGGATAGGTTACGTGGGATGTGTGGGTCTCAAGGGCAGTTATTTCAATGTGATGGGACTGCCTGTGCAGCGCATTTATGAGGAACTCCGAAAAATGGAGGAACTGAAGAAATGAAGCGGAATCTCGTGGTTGCAACAGGATGTTCTTGCAGCCTAACTGGAGTAATTTAGATTTTTTAAAATAAGATTTTCCTCTATGTCGTAAATAATAAGTATCTTTGTGCGTTTTATGTAACTAACGAGTATTATGACAGACGACGTAAAGGTTCGGGTGAAGAAGGTCTTGGACGATTATCTTGAGGCCTGTCAACACCGCAAAACCCCTGAGCGTTATGCTATTTTGGATGCTGTGTACAGCATTGACAAGCATTTCACGCTGGAAGAATTGGGGGAGTATTTATCAAAGAGTGGCTTTCGTGTAAGCCGTGCTACGCTTTACAATACGATTCATCTCCTGGTAGAGTTGAAGCTTGTCGTAAGGCATGGATTGGCGCAAGGCACTAAGTATGAAGCGTCTTTAGGGCGCGAGAATCATGTGCACCAAGTGTGTACGGTTTGCGGAGGTGTGACCGATATAGACGCACCTTTAGTGACTCAGGCCATTGGACAGACGTTGTTGCACGATTTCAGGTGTGATGAGTTTGCACTCTATATCTACGGACTCTGTGCTGCCTGCCAGAACAAGCTGAAAGGCAAGGCTGCCGGTCAGTGAACATGGTAAAGAAACTTGAATAATAACAATATATAAAAATGAACACAGGTAAAGTTGATGTCCTGCTCGGATTGCAGTGGGGCGACGAAGGTAAGGGAAAGGTGGTTGACGTATTGACCCCTAAGTATGATGTCATTGCACGTTTCCAGGGTGGTCCTAATGCCGGTCATACCTTGGAGTTTGAAGGCCAGAAGTATGTGCTTCGCTCCATCCCATCAGGTATTTTTCAGGGTGGCAAGGTAAACATCATTGGTAATGGTGTGGTATTGGCTCCCGACCTTTTCATGCAGGAGGCCAAGGATCTTGAGAAGAGCGGTCACGACCTGAAGAGCCGTCTCTATATCTCTAAGAAAGCACATCTCATCATGCCTACTCATCGTGTGCTCGATGCTGCCATCGAAGCTTCTAAGGGTAAGAACAAGGTGGGAACTACAGGCAAGGGTATTGGTCCTACTTATACCGACAAGGTGAGCCGTACTGGTCTGCGTGTTGGCGACATTCTGGATAACTTCGAGGCTAAGTATGAGGCTCATAAGGCAAAGCACCTCAAGCAGATAGCTTCGCTCGGTTATACTGATTTCGATATCACAGAAGTAGAGAAGACCTGGATGGAAGGTGTCGAATATCTGAAGCAGTTCCGTATGGTAGACAGCGAGGTGGAAATCAACAAGGTGTTGCGTTCTGGCAAGGATATTCTTTGCGAAGGTGCTCAGGGAACCATGCTTGATGTAGACTTCGGTTCTTATCCTTTTGTCACTTCTTCCAACACAATTTGCGCAGGAGCTTGCATCGGATTGGGCGTCGGTCCTAACAAGATAGGTAATGTATATGGTATCATGAAGGCTTACTGCACACGTGTGGGTGCTGGTCCTTTCCCAACAGAGCTCTTTGACGAGACTGGTGCCAAGATTCGTGACCTGGGGCATGAGTTTGGTGCGGTGACTGGTCGTGAGCGCCGTTGTGGCTGGTGCGACTTGGTACAGTTGAAATACTCTGTCATGGTGAATGGTGTTACCCAACTGATCATGATGAAGAGCGACGTACTCGACAGCTTCGAGACTATCAAGGCTTGTGTGGCTTATAAGTTGAAGGATGGCACTGTGACAACCGATTTCCCTTACGAAATTGATGATGTGGAGCCTGTTTACAAGGAGTTCAAGGGCTGGAACACTGACATGACCCAGTTTACATCCGAGGACGAGTTCCCACAGGAGTTCAAGGACTATATAGCCTTCGTAGAGGATTTCCTCGAGACACGTATCGGCATCATCTCTATTGGTCCTGACCGTGCTCAGACCATCGTACGTAAATAATTTGATAGTGTTTAATGTTTAGTGTTGATGGTTTACTTTCTGAGTAAATCATTGCGTTAGGCATTAAACATTAAACTTTAAACAACATACAGAATTAAATGGCTCAGAAACCAAGTATTCCAAAGGGAACACGCGACTTCGGACCTGTTGAGATGGCTAAGCGCAACTACATCTTCGACACCATTAAAGAAGTCTATGCCCTTTACGGATTTCAACAAATAGAAACCCCAGCGATGGAAACACTTCAGACGCTGATGGGTAAATACGGTGAAGAGGGGGACAAGCTGCTCTTCAAGATTCTCAATTCTGGCGACTATATGAACAAGGTGAGCGACGAGGATCTTCATTCTCTCAACTCACTGAAGTTGGCAGCCAAACTCTGTGAGAAGGGTTTACGCTACGACCTTACAGTTCCTTTCGCACGCTATGTGGTACAGCATCGCGAGGAGTTGCAGTTGCCTTTCAAGCGCTATCAGATTCAGCCTGTATGGCGAGCAGACCGTCCACAGAAGGGTCGTTATCGTGAGTTCTATCAGTGCGATGCCGACGTTGTTGGTTCCGACTCTTTGCTCAACGAGGTTGAACTGATGCAGATTGTTGACACCGTATTCACTAAGTTCGGTGTACGTGTGTGCATCAAGATCAACAACCGCAAGATCCTTACTGGCATTGCTGAGGTGATAGGCGAGGCAGAGAAGATCGTAGACATCACAGTCGCCATAGACAAGCTCGACAAGATAGGACTCGAGAAGGTGAACGAGGAACTGCGTAATGACGGAATCTCAGAGGAAGCCATCGAGAAGTTGCAGCCCATCATTTCACTTTCTGGCTCTAACGAGGAAAAACTGGAGGTCATCTCGCAGGTACTCGCGGGTTCAGAGACAGGACTGAAGGGCGTAGAGGAGACTCGCTTTATCCTTGATACGTTGAAGACCGTAGGTTTGAACAACGAGATAGAGCTCGATCTTACCTTGGCTCGAGGATTAAACTATTATACAGGTGCTATCTTTGAGGTGAAGGCGCTCGACACACCTATGGGAAGCATCACGGGTGGTGGTCGTTACGACAACCTTACAGGAATCTTCGGACTCCCAGGTCTCAGCGGTGTAGGTATCAGCTTTGGTGCCGACCGTATCTACGATGTGCTGAATGCACTCGACCTCTATCCCAAGGAGGCTGTCAATTCTACTCAGGTGTTGTTCATCAATTTTGGCGAGACCGAGACTGCATACTGTCTGCCCATCGTGGGCAAGCTTCGCCAGGCAGGAATCCGTTCAGAAATCTTCCCCGACAAGGCAAAGATGAAGAAACAGATGAGCTACGCTAATGCTAAGAACATTCCGTTTGTTGTACTTGCGGGTGAGAATGAAATGGTTGCAGGCAAAGTGACTCTCAAGAACATGGAAAGTGGCGAGCAGACCCTCGTAACAGTTGAGGAACTGATTGCTACCGTGAAGTAGGAGAGAGGCGATTGCCCTTTACATTGACAACAATAAGTAAATTACTTTTTACATAGCCCTCTGGTGTGAGGGCATAACTATTTCATGTCCATGGGCTGCGTGAGTAGGTCATGGATTTTTTACTCTAATAAAACTAATAACAAAACAAAAAAATATGAAGAAAAAACTATCACTTTTATTATGTCTTGCAATGACGCTGTTTGTCATGACGTCGAGCACAAAGATTACAACTATCTTTGTTATTGGCGACTCTACTGCAGCCGAGAAATCTAACTTCAAGGACAATCCCGAGCGAGGCTGGGGAATGGTGTTGCAGGGATTTTTCGATGACAAGATATTGGTTGACAATCATGCTGTGAATGGTCGCAGTTCCAAGAGTTTCATCAATGAGGGACGTTGGCAGAAGGTTCTCGACAGACTGAAGCCTGGCGACTATGTGTTCATCCAGTTTGGTCATAACGACGAAAAGCCTAAGCCCGACCGTCATACTGATCCGGGGTCAACATTCGATGCCAACTTGCGTCGTTTCGTTGAGGAAACCCGTCAGAAAGGCGGCATTCCTGTATTGTTCAACTCTGTGGTTCGTCGTTGCTGGTATGCTGAGAATCTGAAGAATGACGATGATGAGAAGCTTCGCAAGACTGTGTTCGATGGAGAAGAGAAAATCAACAGCGATACCCTTATCGACACTCACGGAGCCTATGTCGTAGCCCCACGCTGTGTTGCTCAGGAGTTGAATGTTCCTTTTGTTGATGCTACAAAAATCACGCACGACATAGAGACTTCCCTCGGTATTAAGGGGAGCCGCAGCCTGCATATGTGGTATAAGCCAGGCGAGGTTCCTAGTATTCCTAAGGGCCGTATGGACAATACCCACTATAATGTTTATGGCGCGCGCATCATAGCTGGAGCCTTGGCTGATGCTATTGGTAAGGCTGTTCCTGCTCTCGGAAAGCATGTCCGTCACTACGATTATGTGGTGTCAGCAGAAGGCCGTGGCAACTTCATGACCCTTCAGGATGCTGTTAACGCAGTGCCTGCTGGTAAGAAGACAACTATCCTCATCCTGGGTGGCAAGTGGAATAAACCCACGGGCACTCAGGGCAAAAAGATAAAGTACGTGAAGTACTGGGGTGCTAAGGTGAAGTAAGCGCTTCATCCTTTACTGCAGGGAAATGTTGGCAGAGTTTTCTCTGTCCAGCATTTCCCTTTCTTTTGCATTCTTTTTACTTCAATAAAAACTGCGCCCTGATGAGCTAAAGCACAAGATTTTGATTGTGTATTAGTTCTTCAGGGCGCATCTATCTTAACGGGCGCAAGAACTTAGTTCAACGAGCACAAGAAGTTAACTTAATCTATTCATGAAGTTAACTTAATCTGGTCATTAAGTTAACTTTATTTGGTGTCAACACCAGTTAGAACGCCATTGTCATCCGATAAGAATAAGCTTCCTTACTCCTTATAGATGCACGTTGTTACTCCCAGAAGAAAGTATGACTATAGGTCAATCTTAGCCATGTTGAAAGATGAGATTTTGCCGTCGGGTGAGACGGTGGCTGTAATTTTGAATGTGCCTTCCTGGGTGCTGCCGTCTGTGCGGCTTACATCCTCACGGGCAGTGAACACTACCTGGTACTCGTATTCCTCGTCGCCAATCTCTCGTTTCTTGATTTGATAATCGTTGTTAAGGCGCCAGTTCAGATTGGTGACGTCTTCTTTATACAACTTGTGCATAAAGGTGAGCACGTCGTTCTTAGTGGCGGCAGTCTTGCCTAAAAGTGAAGATAGGACATCTTCGCAGGTAGAGGTGAGTCCGTTCTCGTTGCGCGAGTTGATGCTCTGGAAGAACTTGCGGAACAGACTGCTGACCATTTGGCTCTCTTCGGGTTGCAGGTCGCGGCTCAAGGCTTTCTTCATGGCGTTCTCTGCCTCTTCGATATGTGATCCGTCGGTGTGCTGGTCGAGGTAAATCTGATAGGCTTCAGCCGTGTCTGCTTTCTTGGCTACCTGCCAGTCGATGGAGTCGATTTTGTTCCATGCCTCCTGTCTGTGGGGCGAGTTGGGGTATTTCTGCAAGTAGGCTTCTATTGCCTCTTTTGAACCGCTCACCACGGCGTTGGTCCAGTCGTTGTCTATGGTCTTGAGGGCGTTGAGGTGCGACATGATGGAGTCGATATGAGCCTGGTCGGCATTCTTGTAGGTGTCGAGATAGCTCTGAAGAACGTCCGGATCGTTGCTCTGCATGGCGTATTCGTAGGCTTCCTCTTCCTGTTGCTCGTTGGCGTTGTGATAGAAATAAAAGAGTGTGCCACAAACGATGAGTGCAAAGATGAACGAGCAAATCAAGATGGTGCGGTTGGACTTCTTCTCCTGTTTGTCCTCGTTGGCAGCTGGTGATTCCGGAATAGGAGGAATGACTGTGTCTGGTTGAATTGTAGGAACTGGAGGTGTTGTTGCTCCTTTCTGAGTCGTTGGTACAGAAGGAGTGGCAACGCTTCTTGGGTTAGGACAATGACAGTTGGGACACATATTCAGATTGCTGAAATATGCAGTGCCGCAGTTGGTACAAGTGGTAATCTTGCCAGCTATCTCTACGCCACAAGTAGGACATGTGGGTGCTTTGTCGCTAACGGGGTGTCCGCATTCTGGACATTTTATAATCGCCATTTTTATTATGTTTTTTAGTTGAGTGTATATTCTTAAAATGAGATTTTCCGGGAGTTAAGACAACTGTCTTTTTGCTGGGGATGCCAGGCATTTGTCTCCTCACTTAACATAGACCATTACACATCCTGTATTGAGATGTATTTGGTTTTAACTTTTCTAACTACTTTTTTTATTTTGCATACTTGGAAAGTTGAGTCCTTGTATTGATAGGTGAATGTTTATCGGTGCCGGAATCTGATTTCCCTGAGCCTGTGGTTGCCCATGAATCGGCTCTTGTCCACATATCCGTTGACTCCATTGAGTCTGCCTTTACCCGTGTACTGCCACATCTCGAAGTCGCGTCCGTCCTTAAGAACAGGTGTGCGCTTGGTGTACTGCGCAATCATGAGTTTATAGCTGTCGAGCTTGCCCAAAAGGTAATGATCGTAGAAGTTGGCTCCGGTATAAATGAGCGGCTTCTGCTTGTAGGCTTTCTCTACAAGCAACAGAAACTTGAAAAGGGAGTCGCAGAATTGCTCTGTGTCCATTCCGCTCTTTGTCTCGACGTCTATCATGGGCAGCAAGTCCTGATCGCCTGGACGGCATTGAGCCATGAAGTTCTTGAGCTGTGTCTGCTGTGGAATGCGAGCACGATAGAAATGGTAAGAACCAACCTTGAGTCCGTATCTGTGGGCAAGGTCTATATTCTGTTTGTATTTGCTGTCTACATTGGTCCCTCCTTCTGTAGCCTTGAGATAAACATACGCCATTTTGGTGTTGTCGCCTACGGTTTCCCAGAACACATTTCCCTGATAGTGGCTGAGGTCGATGCCATGCACATGTTGGCAAGTATCCTCACACTGTATGAACTGTGCGTGGGTGCTGAGGGTGAGTAGGGTGGTGATAATAGTTATGATGATTTTCTTCATAACTGCAAAGTTACTAAAAAACATGCTATCTGCCACCGAAGAGCGTGATTTTTTAGATATATTTTACTCTTCGATTTCAGAAAGCGAGTGGAATACCTTGTGGGTAAAGTTGCTGATGGTCTCAATGGGGGCATAAGTCATGTAGCGCATGCTTCGTCTGAGGCTCTTGCGCATGGTGCCTCCTGTTGTACGTACAAAGCCAGTGGCAGTCTGTTCGAATTCGATATCTTTTGCCTCCTGCGTGTTGTAATAGAGGGAGTGTAGGGTGAGTTTGTAGGCGCCTTTTTCCACTCTGCGTACAAAGGGAATCTCGTCTTTTTCGAAGTCGAAGAAGGTGATGAGCACGCTGCCCTCCAGTTGAGCCATGCGCTGGATGTGGAGTTTGCGTAGCCAGGATTCTAACTTGATGAAGTCAACCTTGTCGCCTCTTGTTCTGAGGTATTGTCCCAACTGGATAATACCTCTTATACTGATTCCATTGGCGAGAATTCCGTTGATGTTGCTTACCAGTAAGCGCAACAGATAGAGCGTCTCAATGGAGGTGTCGATGGAGTGGCGCTCCTCTTTTTGAATCTTGATGAGTCGTCTGTTCAGGAAACTATTGTTCATCAATACAGCTCCGGCAGGAACGGCATTGAGATTCTTCATCATCTGGGCTATCTTCTTTTTTTTGAAGACAGTCATAGGCTCCAGTTCTTCTTTGGCTCCGAAGTTGTCGGTACGTAACTGGACGAAAAGGTTGCGCTGCAAAAAGTCCATTCTTTTACTATATTTTTAGGGGTGTAGGTAATTATTTAATTTTGTAAGTTCAGAAGTTATCAAAGAGTTAAGCTAACCTCTTTTCTTTATCAGCTGTAACGACGTGGATATCTGAACAGAATGGCCATTAGTGCCGCAACGCCTATGGCCATGGGGTAGTAGAGATAGGGAAGAATGTCGATGGGGCTGATGTGCGCCAGTCCTGCTGCCAGGAGCATCTGTACGCCGTACGGGATGAGTCCCTGCACACAGCACGAGAAAGTGTCGAGGATGCTTGCGGCCTTTCGATTGTCAACTCCGAACTTGTCGCCTATCTTCTTGGAGATATTTCCCACGGTAAGAATCGCTACGGTATTGTTGGCCGTACAGAGGTTGACGAACGACACTAAGGCAGCAATCGAGAGCTCAGCTCCCCGCTTGTTTTTGACGTGAGCAGTTATCTTGCTGATGATAAAGTTGATGCCTCCGTTCTCCCTGATGGTTTCGAACATTCCACCAGCCATCATGGCAATGATGACGAGTTCGCCCATGCTGATGACTCCGTTTCCCATGGCCGAGAACCAACCGAAGAAATCATATGAGTTCGGGATTCCCATGAGGTTTTCGATGATGCCTATGGCTCCGCAAAGAAGAGTTCCCATAGTGAGAACAGCCATCACGTTCATGCCGGCAATGGCTGTGACGAGAACCAGGAGATAAGGAATCACCTTGATGTATTCTACCTCTGCCACCTGCGTAGGAGCCTTGGTTTCTGCTCCCATGATGGCGTAGACGATGAGTATGATGATGGCAGCGGGAATGACAATGAGTGAGTTGATGCGGAACTTGTCGCTCATGCGGCATTCCTGCGTCTGCGTGGCCACCACAGTGGTGTCGGAGATGAAGGAGAGGTTGTCTCCAAAGTAGGCTCCACCCACAATGACAGCTACGGTAAGCCCTAAGTTGGCGTCTACCGAAAGTGCCAGTCCTGCAGCAATAGGAACGAGTGCTACTACTGTGCCCACACTTGTTCCGATGGAAAGAGAGATAAAACAAGCCGCCAGGAAGAGTCCTGGCAGAATCATGCTGGCAGGAAGGATGCTGAGAGCCAGGTTGACGGTAGCATCGACAGCTCCCATGGCCTTGGCAGATGCAGCAAATGCTCCTGCCAGCACATAAATCCAGAGCATAAGCATCAGATTACTGGCTCCGGCTCCACGGCTGTAGGTGTCGATGCGCTTCTTGATGGGCAGTCCTCCTGATATTGCCACAGCATAGATGCTGGAAATCATGAAAGCCACCGTAAGCGACAGATTGTCGCCCGAGCCGTTGCTCCTTACCGAATGGATGGTAAAGACAGCTATCAGCAGTATTAACAGAAACAATGGCGAGAGTGCCAGTAATCCTTTCTTATTGCTCATTTTTTAGTCTGTTTATTCACTTTATTTACAGCGTTACGCCGTTCTTGAAGATAGAGATTTCGCGATAGCCGTTGTACTCGTTGCGAGCTTCTTCGCCATTGGCTACTGCGATAATCTTGTCGATGAACTTGCGTACCAAGTCCTTCATTTCAGTACCTTCCACCAGTTCGCCTGCGTTGAAATCAATCCAGTTTGGCTTGTTGCGGTAGAGGTTGCTGTTGGTGGAAATCTTCATGGTTGGTACGAAAGTGCCGAATGGCGTACCGCGACCAGTGGTGAAGAGAACCAGCTGACAGCCGGCAGAAGCAAGAGCTGTGGAAGCTACGAGGTCGTTGCCTGGTGCAGAGAGAAGGTTCAGACCCGTTGTCTCCAAACGGTCACCATACTGGAGCACACCGCTGACTGGAGCGCGACCACACTTCTGTGTGCAACCGAGAGCCTTGTCCTCGAGTGTAGAAATACCACCCGCCTTGTTGCCTGGAGAAGGATTCTCGCCTACAGGCTCACCATGAGAGAGGAAGTACTCCTTGAAGTCGTTGATGAGGTGAACTGTCTTGTCGAAGAGTTCCTTGTTCTCGCAACGGTTCATCAGGATGGTCTCAGCGCCAAACATCTCAGGCACCTCGGTGAGGATAGAAGTTCCACCCTGTGCCACGAGCCAGTCGGAGAACTCGCCTACCAATGGGTTGGCAGTAATTCCGCTGAATCCATCTGATCCACCGCACTTCAAACCTACGCGCAGTTTGCTGACCGAAACCTCCTGTCGCTTGTCTTCCTTGGCCTGAGCATAGAGTTCGCGGAGCATTTTCATGCCTTCCTCGAGCTCGTCGCCTTCCACTTTCTGAGTTACCAAGAGCTTGATGCGGTCTTTGTCGTAGTCGCCCAGCATCTTCATGAACTCGTCTGGCTGGTTGTTCTCGCAACCCAGGGAGAGTACGAGTACGGCGCCTGCGTTAGGGTGAAGACAGATGTCGCGAAGCACTTTGCGTGTGTTCTCGTGGTCGCCCGAAAGCTGAGAGCAGCCGAAGTTGTGGTGCCATGCGTGAATAGCGTCGATGCCCTCGCACTTGGTTTCCTGCTTGAGCAGGTCGACGAGCTTCTCGGCAATACCGTTCACACAGCCAACTGTAGGAACGACCCAAATCTCATTGCGCACACCTACCTCGCCATTCTTGCGTACATAGCCCTTGAAAGTACGGTTCTCGTTCTCGATGTTCAGGATCTCCTCTACAGGATTGTAGGTGTATTCCAAAGTTCCGGAAAGGTTGGTCTTGAGGTTGTTCTCGTTGACCCATTCTCCCTGTTTCAGGTCTTTCTTTGCATGACCGATAGGGTAGCCGTATTTCAGGATATTGGTTCCTTCAGCAGCATTGTCTATGAGGACTTTGTGTCCTGCTGGGGTGTCTTGTAACAAGGTGATGGTCTTGCCGTCAACCTCGATAATCTCGCCCTGCTTGAATGGGCGGAGACAAACCACTACCGAGTCGGCAGGGTTGATCTTGATAAAGCTTGATTGTTTCATTTTTTTTGTAGGTTGTTTTTTATATTGTTTTTTTATTTCGTATGTGAGGGAGTTCTTAGAGTTGAGTTCTGCGGTAGAAGTCCACGTTTTCCTTCATTAGAAGCTCGATGGGCATGTAGTTTACCGGAGTAACTTTCTTTTTCAGCACGATGGCCTGGAAGAGAGTATCGATGCACGCATAGCCTTGCATGTAGGCATGCTGGGCGATGAGGAAAGATATGCTTCCCTCGCGCAGGCAGTGGGCGTTCTTCTCTACCATATCGTAACCCATGATTTGGATGTTGCGTCGGTTGGTCTTCAGCAGAAAATCGCCCACGATGTGTGCCTTGGATGTCAGGGTGATGCAATGGTGTACCTGTGGGTTGGAAGAGAAGAACTTCTCCAGCATTTTATTGTATTCGGCACGAGTTCCGTTGAGTGGCAGGTCGAGGTCGGTAACCTTCACGTTAGGGTAGTGATCGTGCATGTAGTGCAGAAATCCCACTTCTCGGTTGTCCTGCTGCTTACTCATCACGCGTCCGTCCTTCGTCTGTCGCATGAGCATGATTTCCGTCTCCCTGCAGGCAATCATCATCAGCATCTTGGCTGCAAAATATCCGCTGCAGAAAGAGTCCTGTCCGTAGAACGACAGGGGCTTGAGGTCGGGCATGTAGGAGTCGAGAAGAATGAAGGGAATGTTCTGCTCGTGCAATTGGTCGGTGAACTCTCGTGTGACATCGAGTGAAGATGGAACGACAACGACACCTTCGGGCTTAGCCTGTATGATCTCGTTGGCTTTCTCACGGAACGACTCATCGCTGGAGCGTTCGAAGAAACAGATTTCCACGTCGATGTGGAAGTCTCGCCTGGTGTCCTCGCATTTTCGTGCCCCTTCTTCTATCTCCTCCCAGTAAGCCTCCGACTCGTGCTTTGGCAGCAGCATGTAGAAGGTGTACTGCTTGTTGTAAGCCAGTGCGCTGGCGTACATATTGGGCTGGTAGTTCATCTCCTTGAGAGCCTGTTCTACCTTCTTGCGGGCTGGTTCCGAAACATTGGGGCGATCATGTAAGACCCTGTCTACGGTACCTACAGAAACGCCAGCTCTTTCAGCAATGTCTTTGATTCTGATTTTTTCGGCCATTCTCTTTCTTCTTGTTTGTTTTGTTAGCGGCTCACGCGTACCTTAATATATTAAAGTAGGATTGTGCGAAGCCACAATGTGGATAGTTCTTCTTATTCGTATATTGTGTTGTGTGCGACCACAACAAGTTATTTTTGGGGCAAATTTACAATAAAAAATCGAATTGTGCGAATGCACAGCGTGTTTTTTGCTATAAAAACAAAAAAAAAGTCGTTTTTATTTCTTTATTCAAGAAAAAAGGCTTATTTTTGCCCCAAGAAACTTCATCATAGAAGAAATGAAATCAAAAAATTCCTTATAGACGAAATAAATTCAAGTAATAACAAACAATAAATTAAAAACTATCAAACAACAATGGCAAAAATTGTAACATTAGGTGAGATTATGCTTCGTTTGTCACCCGAAGGCAACGATCGCTTCATTCAGAGTGAGTCATTCCGCATCATCCCTGGCGGTGGTGAGGCTAATGTGGCTGTCAGCGTAGCCAACTATGGTCATGATGCTTACTTCGTATCTAAGTTGCCAAAGCACGAGATTGGTCAGATCGCCCTGAACGCTCTTCGTCGTTATGGCGTAAATACCGACTTCATTGCCCGTGGCGGTGAGCGTGTTGGTCTTTACTATGCAGAGACAGGTGCTTCTATGCGTCCTTCTAAGGTTATCTACGACCGTGCCCACAGTTCAATCGCCGAGGCTGATCCATCTGATTTCGATTTTGATAAAATCATGGAGGGTGCTCAGTGGTTCCACTGGAGCGGCATTACTCCTGCCATCAGCGATAAGGCTGCCGAGTTGACCAAGTTGGCTTGCGAGGCTGCCAAGCGTCATGGTGTGACTGTATCTGTAGACCTCAACTTCCGCAAGAAGCTCTGGACTTCTGAGAAGGCCATCTCTGTCATGCGTCCTTTGATGCAGTATGTTGACGTTTGCATCGGTAACGAGGAGGATGCTCAGCTTTGTCTTGGTTTCAAACCAGATGCTGACGTAGAGGGCGGTAAGACCGACGCCGAGGGTTACTATGGTATTTTCCAGGGCATGATGAAGGAGTTCGGTTTCAAGTATGTAGTTTCTACATTGCGTGAGTCACTCTCTGCTACCCGCAACGGCTGGAAGGCTCTTATCTACAACGGCAAGGAGTTCTATCAGAGCAAGCACTACGACATCAACCCAATCATCGACCGTGTTGGTGGTGGTGACTCGTTCTCAGGTGGTTTGATTCACGGTTTGCTGACCAAGCCAAATCAGGCTGAGGCTCTCGAGTTTGCTGTTGCAGCTTCTGCTTTGAAGCATACTATCCCTGGCGATTTCAACCTGGTTTCTGCTGACGAGGTAGAGAGTCTGGCTGGTGGTAACGCCAATGGCCGTGTACTGCGATAACTTCTGAACTTGCTAAAGTTCAACTAAACATTAAATAATAAACAATAAACATTACATAGATAATGGCAAAGTTTAGCAAAATGCAGGTCATGGCAGCCATGAAAGAGACTGGTATGGTTCCTGTATTCTTCAACAAGGATTTTGAGATTTGTAAGAACGTCATCAAGGCTTGCTACGAGGGTGGTGTTCGTGTATTCGAGTTTACTAACCGAGGTGACTTCGCACACGAGATTTTTGGCGAGTTGGTGAAGTGGTCCGACAAAGAGTGCCCAGAGATGATTCTCGGTGCTGGTACTGTAGTTGATGCAGGTACAGCTTCTTTGTACCTCCAGTTGGGTGCCAACTTCATCGTAGGTCCTAACTTCAACCCAGAGATTGCTCCTGTCTGCAACCGTCGCTTGGTTCCTTATTCACCAGGTTGTGGTTCTGTAACCGAGATCAACAATGCTCAGGCAGCAGGTTGCGACGTAACCAAGGTATTCCCAGCAGGCAACGTAGGTGGTCCTTCATTCGTTAAGAACGTGATGGCACCTTTGCGCTGGAGCAACATCATGGTAACAGGTGCTGTAGAGCCAACCGAGGAGAACCTTACTCCCTGGATCAAGGCCGGTGTTCTCTGTGTAGGTATGGGTTCTAAGCTCTTCCCTAAGGAGACCGTAGCTGCTGGCGACTGGGCTGCTATTACAGCAAAGTGCCAGGAGGCTTTGGGGTACATCGCAAAGGCTCGCGCTTAATATGCGTGTATAATATTGGAGATTCGTAGAGTCACATATTATCGTTTATACAATAGCGCTATCACCTTTCTGATGATAGCGCTGTTTTTCTTTTCAGCTTGTTCGCCGTCGCATAAGGGCGAAGTAGATGAGCTGAATTCTCTTTCTTATGCTTATCATTACCGTAATCTCGATTCTGCCAAGGTTCTGGCACATAGGGCTTTGAGGCTTGCCGATGACTATCCTGCAGGTTACGCTGAGGCGCACAACAACCTGGCTTTCGTAGCCATAGCCAAGATGGATTACGAGCAGGCTCGCCGACATTTGGTGGAGGTGGAACAGCGCAGCGACAACCAGATAGAGATCCTTGTTGCCCTCGTACAGAACATGCGCCTTTGCCAGCGCGAGTCGCGCAATAAGGACTTCTATGCTTATCGTGAGAAAGCGATGCGCCTGCTCCGCCGTATTGGTGAGGAAGCCGACAATCTGCCTCCACGCGAACGTAAGCGTGCCCTTTATGCCCATTCCGAGTTAGACATCGTTGCCGCTACCTATTTCTATTATGTAGGTCAGGAGGAACCCATGTTGCAGGCTCTAAACGATATTGATGCTGAAGCCTTGGAGGCAGATACGGCTCAGTATCTCAACTATTTATACAATATTGGCGCTGGAGGAGCCATCGTCAGCGGAACAGCTGAGGAAATCGGACAGGGTGAGTTCGACTACCTGATGCGATGCTTTATGCTGGCCTGTTCAGGAACCCCTTATCCCTATTGGCAGGCTAATGCTTTGCAGGCCCTTAGCGAGCATCTGCAGAGTCCCAGTCTGCGCAGTTACCTGATTCGCAACAACAGACCTTCCATTAAGTATCTTAATATTGACCAGGTGCCCGACAGCTTATTGGCAGGTAACCTGGCCCAGATGGCGCTCAATCTGTTCTCGTCTTACGGCGATGTTTATCAGACAGCTGGAGCTTACAGAACACTGGCTGAATGCTACTGGGCCATAGACGACTACCGTTCGGCAGAAGACTGTCTCAACCATGCGCTCAACGACAATAAGCGCATCAAGGCAGCACCCGACTTGGTGGCCTCCATTGCTGAGCGTCTCTGTCTGGTCTATTCTGCCATCGACGACAAGCCACACAGCGATTTTTACCGCAACATGTATCTCGACCTGCAGGAGCGAACCCGACAGGACAAGCAGTTGGAAGCCCGTGCAGCCGTGCTCGACAACAATGCTGTGCTGCTCAACTGGATGATAGCATCCGTGATAGGAATGATCGTTCTTGTGGTGTTCCTGCTCTATCTCTTCGACAGGATGCGCCGCAGGAATGTACACCGTGGCTCTATTACCAAACTGCTTGAACCCTTACAGCAATGGAAGGATAGCAATGCTCAGCACATCAGCGAGTTGAACGACAGGAAGGAGGATATAGAGGAGGAACTGCAAATGACGCTCTTCCACGTGAGGGACAACAAGAAACGCCATTTGGAGCAACGTGCCAAGGTGGCATTGGTCAACAGCATAACGCCCTTCATCGACCGCATGATTCACGAGGTAGACTGCCTGAAACACCGTGTCGAACCCGACTCGGTGAAGAAGGATAGGTACCAGTACATCTCAGAGCTGACTGCCAAAATCAACCAGTACAACGAGGTGCTTACCCGGTGGATCCAGATGCGGCAGGGAACTCTTAATCTCCGTATTACGAGTTTTGCGTTGCAGCCCCTGTTCGACATTGTGCAGAAGGGCAAGATGAATTTCGACATGAAGGGCGTGGAACTGGTCGTAGAGCCCACCGAGGCAGTGGTGAAGGCCGACCGTACGCTGACGCTTTTCATGATTAATACCATGGCCGACAATGCCCGCAAGTTCACCCCCCAAGGTGGCCGTGTGATGGTGAGCGCCTCGATAGCTGATGCTTATGTGGAAATCTGCATTACAGACACGGGAGTAGGCATGGACGATAAGCAGTTGGAGCACGTCTTCGACCGCACTTATACAGGTGGTCATGGTTTCGGACTTCTCAACTGCAAGGGTATTATAGAGAAATACAAGAAGGTGAGCAGCATCTTCTCAGTGAGTTCGATTTTTGCCGAGAGTGAGTTGGGAAAGGGCAGCCGCTTTGTCTTCCGCCTGCCCCGGGGAATAGGTGGTCGGCTGAAGTCGCTTTCCGTAGGACTCATAGGTTTGGTGGGCTTGATGGCGATGACGTGCCTGCCGCAGCAGGTCGTTGCCCAAAATACGCTCCGCCATCAGCGCGGCAATGCAGCCAATCATCGTCTCCCGCTCAATCTGCAGCGTGCCGACGTCTTTGCCGATTCGGCTTATTTCTGCAACATCAACGGCGAGTACGAGCGCACCCTCCAGTATGCTGACTCTGCCCGCAGTTACCTCAACCGCCATTACCTGTCGCTTCATCCTGGCGGCAAGGTGCTGATGACAGCCAGTCCGAGCGACGTTCTCCCAGCCGAATTGTTGTGGTACCAGGACAGTCTGCCCACTAATTATTATGTTATTCTCGACCTTCGTAATGAGAGCGCCGTGGCTGCTCTTGCCCTACACAAGTGGGACCTCTATCGCAGCAACAACAAGGTCTACACCCAGCTCTACCGCGAGATGGGAGCTGACTCTACGCTGCCAGCCTATGTGCGCACCATGCAGCTGTCGGAGAACTCGAAGACCGTGGCCATCGTGCTGCTCATTCTCCTTCTGCTGCAGTTGCCTTTGGCTTACTATTTGCTCTATTATCGCCATGTACTGACCTTCCGTTTCGCCGTGGAGAAGGTGAATGAAATCAACCGCATCCTGCTGAGTGACGCTACCGACGATGTGAAGTTGCAGCGCATTAGGCAGACGTGGAACAAGCGGGGAGTGAGACTTCATGGACTGAATGCCCAGTTGGGCGATGTAGTTGACCAGATAGAGCAGGCGCTCCAGGAGAGTATGCGGCGTACAGCAGCCGAGACCTACGACATGGAGATGACAGAAGACGAGTTGCATAAAGCGGAGTATGAGAATGGGCGTCTGCACGTGTCGTGCTCTGTGCTCGACAACTGTCTTTCCACGTTGAAGCATGAGACGATGTATTATCCTTCGCGCATCCGTCAGCTCGTAGAGAACGATCCTTCCGATGTGCAGTCGCTTCATGAGTTGGTGGACTATTATAAGTCGCTCTACACCATGCTCAGTGCCCAGGCGATGGAGCAGGTGGAGCTGAATGTGAAGAACGACAAGTTCCTTAGCCAGTATCTTTTCGACCTTCTCACCTCGGGAGCAGGAAAAGTGAAAGTCAGGGTAGAGGACTTGCCCGATTCACCTTATGCTGTCTGCCGGGTAGAGATGCAGGAAGTGGATTACGATGAGCAACTTCACCATCGGCTCTTCACTCCTCTGACTCACGACATGAAGTACCTGCTTTGCCGGCAGATTGTTCGCGAAATAGGCGAAGTGACCAATCTGCGTGGTTGCGGAATCTCAGCCAGGTCGAGTGCTGCAGGCAAGCTCATGATCGAAATCGTGCTGCCCAAGAGTATGGCTCAGGAGTTATTTCCTAGAAGTTGAATCCTGTCCCCATTGAAAACTTCTTAAAAAAGATAAAAAAGTAAAACAATAATAATATGGAACCATTTAAAGTAATCATTGTCGAAGATGTACCCTTGGAGCTGAAAGGCACAGAGGGAATCTTCAAAAACGAAATCCCTGAAGCTGAGATTATAGGAACGGCTGAAAGCGAAACCAGTTACTGGCGCCTCATCAAGCAGCAGGTGCCCGACCTTGTGCTGCTCGATCTTGGACTGGGCGGTTCCACCACCATTGGTGTGGAGATCTGCCGTCAGACCAAGGAGACTTATCCAGCCCTGAAGGTGCTTATTTTCACAGGCGAGATTCTGAACGAGAAGCTGTGGGTCGATGTGCTCGATGCAGGTTGCGACGGTATTATCCTGAAGAGTGGCGAGCTGCTGACGCGTGGCGATGTGGCGAGTTGCATGAGCGGCAAGAAAATGGTGTTCAACCAGCCTATCCTTCAGAAGATAGTAGACCGCTTCAAGCGAAGTGTCAACAGCCAGCTAATGCGCCAGGAGGCTTTGGTCAACTACGAGATAGACGAGTACGACGAGCGTTTCCTGCGCCATTTGGCGCTGGGCTACACCAAGGAGCAGATTACGGGTCTGCGCGGAATGCCTTTCGGCGTGAAGAGCTTAGAGAAGCGTCAGAACGAGTTGGTTCAGAAACTCTTCCCCGACGGCAACAAGGGTATTGGCATTAATGCCACCCGATTAGTGGTGAGGGCTTTGGAACTTCACATTCTGGACGTAGACAATCTGAAGGCAGATGAGGATTAATAAGTTGATGGCATGGGTGGCGCTGCTGCTCGGAGTGGGGCAGGTGGTGCTTATTCTGACGTCGTGGCTTCTTACAGCTGCGATGCCTGAGAGTTTTCCGCGCTCCCTGCTTAGCGCCGAGGGTATCCGTTGGTTTTTCGGTCGCTTTGTGGGCAATGTGGAGTCGCCCTTGCTGGTGTGGCTTCTGCTTTTCTCTTTCATGCTTGGATCCCTGCAGCACAGCGGCATTCTGCATTACCGATCCTCCGAGTACCGCCAGCGCATCGCCATGCGTTTGGCTCTCTTCGAGGGCATTTTCTTTTTGCTGTTGATATTGGCGCTTGTGCTGGTTCCCCACGCCATCCTGCTCAATGTGATGGGGGGCCTCTTGCCCAGCAGTTTCTCTGCCAGTATCGTGCCTTACTGTTGTTTTTCCCTGATGGTGATGAGTGTCAGTTTCGGTGTGATGAGCGACCGGATGAAGGGCGTCGCCTCCGTCTACGAGGCTCTTGTCTCGGGCGTTGGCAAGATGGGCGGTTTGCTGCTCATCTATGTCATTGGCGCCCAGCTCTACCACAGCATTATCTTCCTCTTCTCAGCCTGATAAGAAGAGAGTTATTTTAATATGATGGAATTTTAGCGAGCCGCATGCTGTTTTTTGTGTGCAGTATGCAGTAGTCTTGTCTAAAATGTTTATCTTTGCGGCAGCATGTTGATAAATATTAAAAACTCTTTCGCAAATGGGGAAGTTAAAGGAGTTAAGACAAATGCTTTATGGCTCAGTATACAGCCAAAAAGGCTGTTGGCTATAACTTCTAACGACCGAATGCAGTGATAACTTTTTTTACTTCTATAACTTCCGTACATGCGAAACTTCAGTTAAAAATCAGAAAAGTAGTATGAACATAGAATCAATTCGAGAGTATTGCCTCTCACTCCCCCTCGCAACTGAGGCTTTCCCATTTGATGAGCGAACCTTGGCGTTTCGCATCTTCGATAAGATTTTTGCTTGTGTAGATTTGGAGCGTCCGGAATGGGTTACGATGAAGTGTAATGCCGATTATGCCGTCGAACTCCGGGAGGAGCATTCTGAGATAGAAGGTGCCTGGCATTGGAACAAGAAGTATTGGAACCAGGTGAATCTCTATGGTTCGCTGGAAGATGATTTCATCCTGGGATTGATTCGCCACAGCTATTACGAAGTGGTGAAGAAGCTCAAGAAACAGGTGCGGATGGAGCATCCGGAAATCATGGAAGTGAAGGAATAAACAAATGATGAAAAAAGGAAAAAGAAGACTCTGAATTAGCAATAAGAAATGCTGATTCAGAGTCTTCTTGTTAATATATAATTCCTAATTTTTTTAGTCTTGATTGAATCGCTCCTTTCGAACGCTCCATGATTTCTGCTATTTCTTTTATAGTTTTTCCTTCATTATAAAAGTTTATCAGAATATCATCTGCTACTTTTTCCCATGGGAGATAGGCGTTTCCATGTTCTTTTCTTTTTTCTTCTAATGTATATGCTTTTTTAGGTGTTTGGGGTGTAGGAACTTTAGCCAGAACCCTGTATTCCCAATCTTCAATCGTTCTGGTTTCGGTACTGAAACTGATACCTATCTTTACGAGTTTTCTGTCGTCAGCCTCGAAAGAAACCATGTAGCCTTTTTCGTCTATCTGGGCGAGGACTTCCTTGGCAGGCTTGTTGATTTTTATCTCGAAGACGAAGATGGTGTGGGGCGAGAACTTGGTGATACCCGTGATGAAGGCGAATCTGATGTATTCATCATTAGTCTTGATTGGGGCATAAAATCCTGTATGACGGTTCTGATTTCTGCTAGCCTGTCCTCATAATAGGGAAAATGATTCATTTTTTCTGTAGTTTGGGTAATGCGTGTTTTCGGGAATCTTCGTATCTTTGCACTCGGAAATGATGATCATCATATAATCATAACTATAAGTACAAAAAATAAGTATAAAAAATATGTATATTGAGAAAATAAAGTCGCCAGCCGACTTGAAGAAGCTGGATTTGAAGG